>Ga0326597_10004649_pt1 | contig 19253 bp, 13 predicted proteins | sample RVTome_12_FD_203789 | JGI IMG/M metagenome (GOLD analysis project Ga0326597, IMG submission 203789) | Soil microbial communities from uranium-contaminated site in the Upper Colorado River Basin, Wyoming, United States - RVT100D185 | ecosystem: Environmental > Terrestrial > Soil > Contaminated >... | reverse complement strand
TGAGTGCCGCCGCAGTAGTTGACTTCGCGCTATGCACGGCCGGCAACAACCGCGAGTCTCGATCATCCTGGCCACCTACAACGAGCGCGAGAACATACTCCACACCATCGCTTCCATATTCGAACACCTCGGCGACGACGTAGAAGTCATCGTCGTCGACGACGACTCACCGGATGAAACCTGGAGGCTGGTCCAGGAGTTCGACGACACCCGGGTGGTCCTGATTCGGCGCGTCGCGACGCACGGCCTGGCCTCCGCCTTTAACCGGGGCATCATCGAATCGAAAGGCCGGATCGTCGGCTGGATGGACGCCGACATGTGCATGCCCCCGGCCATGCTGCCGGGTATGATTAACAAGCTGTCCGAATACGACATTTGCATCGGCTCGCGCTACGTCTCCGGCGCCTCCGACGACCGCACGCGTATGCGCGTCATCTGCAGCCGGCTCATAAACGGCCTCGCCGCCTTCATACTGGGCCGGGGAATCAAGGACTATGACAGCGGCTTCGTCGTGTTGAAGCGCAGTGTTTTCGACAGGGTGTCCGTCATACCGACCGGATACGGCGCCTATTTCATGGAGTTCCTCTACGCCTGCCGGCGCAAAGGACTCACCGTCTGCGAGATGCCCTACCGCTTCACCGACCGCGCGCGCGGCACCTCGAAATCGATGCCCAACCTCTTGAAGTTCGCGCTTACCGGCACAGGCTACGTGCTGCGGATACTCATCGCCCGCCTGCGCCCCTTGGACTGAATCTCGTATGGCAAGCCCCGTCGCGAGCAAGAAATGCCGGAGGTGCAAGACCCCGCCGCGTAGACCGGCATCGTGGACCCCCACAACTTCCGCGCCCGGGCGGTCATCGGCGCGGCAAAGCGCTCGGTCGACACAATGATAGCGTCGATGTCGAAGCGGCCCGCATCAGCCAGTGGCGCGATCGGCCAACCCAGGAACTTGTCTCCGTGCCGGTCCGGCCGGTCATCCAGCACCACGACGACGGATGGATCGGCGCTTCGATAAACTTCCGCAAACCGGATCGTAAACCGCCCCGCTCCATACAATCCCACGCGCCGATACCCCTGCGCCGCGAGCGACTCAAACAACTCGCGTAGCGCCGCCGCAGCGCTTGATTCGCCGTAGCTTTCCAGTGAATCGCCTTGTGCGGCCGGCCGCACTGCCGCCGTCGCGCCATCGGCAGCGGCGATCTTGACCAGGCCGGACCCCGCCCGCGATTCCTCCGCGCGAAGCTGTTCGCCCGATTGCGGCGCGTACGTGTGCGCATCCTCCAACCCCTCGCGGCATGGAGTGAAATCTTGGAGGTCAAACAGGCGGAACACGCCCCCGAGCACGTGCGTAAGCCGATAATCCAGGCCCAGCGCACCGTGAGCAGTTTCCGCCGCAAAACACGCGGAGGTGTCCAGAATAAGCTCGGGTGGCGAGCTAACCAGTTGTGCGTTCAACTCGCGCTGCCAGCCGGGGCAAACGTCGTCGAGGTAGTATTCCGGGGCCACAAGCGGCGTCGAGTAGGATGAGCGCAAGAGGACATAAGCCTGGTTGCACGGGCCATAGACCAGCAACGACCGGCCGGCCACCACGCGTGCCAGCAGCGCCGCAACCTCTTCAAGCACAGCGTTCCGGCTGATTTCGCTCGCGGGCCGATACTCATCCCAGCACCATCGGTAAAGCTGTTTAACGTTGGATTGCGCCGCGCGGACGCTGTTGTGCCAAATCCAGAGCATTCCTCCGACGGCCAGTATCGCAAGCCCCGTCGGTCCGAGGCCGAGCAGTTCCACCACACTAACACCGGCAAGAATGGCCACCGGCGCGAGCAGTGGAATCTGATAATACCAGCAGTCCGCCGCCTGCGCGACGTATACCACAAGCACCGCGCAAAAGTAGACCCATACCAGGTGCGGCTCCATCGGTGAATACACGGCACCGGCCGCGGCCAACGCCGGAATCAACGGTTGGCGGCGAATCGTCCGGCCGAGGCAACGCAACTTCTCGCGAATTCGATGCACGACGATGCGCCAATCGGCGCGCTGCCCGAATCCGGATTCATGCCCGCCAATTGCCCGGATCAGCGCCGCGGGATCTTGCCCCTGTTTGATTATCCACGCCAGATAGAGCGCGACCCCAGCGACCGCTCCGCCGATTACCGGCCAACACGTCCACGGAGCGCCGATGATGACCGCTCCGTAGACGATCAACATCGCCGGCGCCGAGCTGAGCTTTACGAAGCACGCCTCTACGCACCAGACGAACGAGGCCGTGGCGACGAGCCACGGGTCACCGTGCGCAACGCCTGCGCCGGCCAGTAGCAGTGAAACGACGTTGCCGAGAATCCCGAAAAGTTCGCCGCATTCATAATAAACGCCGTATTGCGGCTCGCTGGAGAGAAGTGCGAACACGATCAATCCCGAATAGTAGAAGCGCACGTCCCAACCGCAGAACTGGCACGCCAGAACCCCAACGGCGATCGCCGTGGCATAATTGTACAACGACGCATAGAAGCGCGACGCGTGTTTATAGCTCGACAACCAAAGATGTGACGAGCCAATCGCCATGCGACAATGAACGAGATAGATCAGACTGTAGAATACTTCGGGAATCACCTTGCTGCATCCCGCGAACCGAGCGTTCCACCCTTTGGAGAAATCCAGCCGCCCGGACGCTATCGTGTGGTTTGACACGTAAAAACCCGTATCGACGTGCAGAGGAAGACGCCAAAACGGCGCGCGGAGCAGCAGGTAAACGGGAAGGAACGCCGCCGTGACGAGTATCGCCGTAGTCAGCACGAAACCACTCCGCCGGCGCGGTCTACGGACCGCGAATCGGACTTGACCGCCACGGCCCCGATGAAAAATCGCCAGAAGTACCGGCGGTGCTTCACGGGGACCAGCCCCGCCGAAGCCAGAAGACTGTCGAGCGAACTTCGGCTGAACACCTCTCCAAGCCAAACGCCGATTCTCGTTCCCCGAATGAGAGGCTGAAAGAAAAGTGGGCCGCGCGAATAGGGAAGACCGACGAACACACGCCCGTTCCCGCAGACGACCCTTTGCATCTCCCGAACTGCGCCCTGCGGGTCAACCAAGTGCTCGAGGGTGCTGCTGTTGAATGCAACACCGAATGCGTCGTCACGGAAAGGCATGCGCATCAGGTCGCCCGCGACGGCGACGATATCCGGGTCACGCCTGCGGGCCTCCTTCAACGCGGCAATATCAATGTCCAAACAAATGGCCATTGAAACCCCGCGGCGCTTTGCAAAAAGAGAAGACGCGAACGCCGTCCCCGAGCCCGCCTCCAACACGTTCAGATGCGCCGCGGCTCCACGGCCGGCATCCCCCAACACCGGCGACGGCAAATGGCCGCAGATGAACGAAACCAGACCGCCGTTTACGCGCCGCCGAAGCCGATCGTACAGACGATAAGATGCCGAGTCCGTCCCACCGATGAATTGCCATGACGTGCCAAAGCCTACAGGCATTTCTTCCGTCCTACCGCCAGGATGGTGGTCCCAAATGGAACGGTAAGCCGGCTTGTCAGCTTGTGCTCAGCCCGGGCGATCAGGAGCAGCACCCCATTGAGCCATTCTGGGATTGGCGACAGATCGGAACGCACCGGTGCCGAGCCGTTGCGCCACGCGCGCTTGTGCGCGAGCCTCAACGTTGCAATAACAGGGAAGAACACCGGAAACAGGTGTGTGAGCCTCTCAATCGCAAGATCGGCCGCGGCCGCCATTGAGCGTATCGCCGGACGGCTGAACCGCTGCACGCAGTGTACCGCACGGTCGTGTCGCGAGAGCAGCCATTGATAAGCGGGCACCAACACGACCACGTAGCCCCCGCAGCGCGTGACCCGTGCCATCTCGTTCAGAGACGCCTGCGGGCGGACCTGTTGCGACGGAAGGACATCCACGGACGTCACCACGTCGAACGTGCCGTCTGCATAGGGTAGCTCGTTCACGGAGCCCATACAGCGCCGGCGCGGGCCCGCACCGTTCCAGTTCGCCGCGGCATGCACGGAATTGTCGAGGCCGTATACTTCGAGCCCGAGGGTTCGCGTCAACTCAAGCACGTTGCGGCCGGTGCCACATCCGGCATCCAGCACGCGCGCGCCGCTTGGCAAACCAAGATGGCGCACCGCATCGACAAGCGCCTCGCGCTGCGCGCGGTACCACCAGTACCAAGTCTCGTAGGCAGCCAGGGTTTCATACTCGCACGCCTCCATACGGTTACATCCGCGCATACATTCCCCATGGTGTTATCGGCCCGGTCCACGGGTGTACTCTACGTTAATGCGAAACCCCCTGGTGATCTCGCTGCCGTTCGTGCATCATCTCGGATATGATCGGCGACCTTTCGAAGTTTGACGACGCCCTGACGTCGGCACTGGAGCTCTTGGGTATTAGCGCCCGCCCGGAGCAGATTGATTCCCTCGGCCGGCATTTCCACGCGATGGTTGACGCGAACCGGGCATTCAACCTGACACGCATAACGGATCCCGCAGAGGCAGCCGTCAAGCATTACGCCGACTCGCTGGCTCTCTTGCTCTACCTGGGAGCCAAAGGGCTTCACCTGGAAACGGTGGTCGATATCGGTACGGGTGCCGGCTTCCCCGCCGTGCCCCTCGCCGTGATGCGTCCCGAGTGGCGCGTCACGGGAATCGACGCCACTCGCAAGAAAACCGAGTTTCTAGTACGGACCGCGCGCGCGCTTGGCCTGTCTAATCTCCACGTCGCGCACGCGCACAGCCGCCACTGGCGGCCGGGCCGGACGTTTCAGATCGCTACGCTTCGTGCCATCGCAAAACTCGCAACTTGCCTGAGACACGGAGCACGCTGCCTGTCGACCGGCGGCCGGCTCGTCGCGTACAAGTCCTTTCCCATTGACGTCACCGAGCACAAAGCCGCCAGCGCGGCCGCCGCCCGGCTGGGGCTGATCGAAAGCGAACCGTTTCCCTATGAACTCAACCACGGCGGCGAAACTATCGTGCGGGCGCTGTACGTATTTGACCGACCGGCCGGTGATCCGGACCGCCCCGCCCCGAGCCAGGGAAGCCTGCCCTTCACGCGCAGCGTCAAGGATCAGCCTGCGCGAACTCTCGCAAAACGAGGAACATACCGAAGCCATCGTGACGATACTCGCAGAATCCGCGAAACGTAGCACTAGGCGCCGAACGACACGCCGATTCCGCGGCACGCGGCCACGAGTGGATCATCTGCGGGAACAAGCCTCTGCTGTCCGGCAACCTCCGCGAGCGGAACGCTGGTGAGCTGTCCGCGCCGCATGGCAACCATCCGGTTGAGTTCGCCCGCCGCCAAGAGCGTTATCGCCTTGTGACCAAACTGGGTGGCGAGCACCCGGTCCCGTGCGGTCGGTTTTCCGCCGCGCTGAACGTGTCCCAGGATCGTTGCCCGGCACTCCAGTTTCGTCAACTCTGCGATCTGTTCGCAAAGCACCTCGCTGACTCCACCCAGCCGAATCGGCTCTGGCGACTCATGCACCACACGTTCGACCACGACCTGCCCACCCACCGGCTTAGCCCCTTCCGCCACGGCGATGAGCGTGTACGCCTTTCCCCGCCTGCTGCGCTCCACGCTGCGGGCGCATATCTTCTCAAGATCGAAGCCGATCTCGGGTATGAGGATTATGTCCGCGCCGCTGGCCGCCCCCGAATGCAGCGTGATCCAGCCCGCGTTGCGTCCCATCATCTCCACGAGCATTACGCGATGGTGACTCGACGCGGTGGTATGGATACGGTCCAGGGCGTCCGTCGCCGTGGCCACCGCGGTGTCGAAGCCGAACGTCACGTCCGTGTGCATCAGGTCGTTGTCTATGGTCTTGGGCACGCCGACTACGGGAATCCCGCCGGCCGCCAAGTGGGCCGCCGCCGACATCGTTCCGTCACCGCCGATGCAGACGACCGCGTCCAGCCCGCGCCCGCGGGCGTGGCGGATTACGAGGTCGGAAACGTTCTCGAAGATGGGTGCCCCGGCAACGTCATGCCCGACGCAGTAGCGCGCCGGATCGGCCTTGTTGGTAGTGCCCAGGATCGTCCCCCCGCGATCCAGGATGTTGGAAACATCCTCATAGCTCAACGGATGCAAACGATTCTCGATGAGGCCCAGGAACCCGTCCTCAATCCCAAAGACCTCCAAGCCGTAGTCGGAGATCGCCGACTTCGTGACCGCGCGAATGACCGCGTTGAGCCCCGGGCAGTCGCCGCCACCGGTAAGTATGCCGATTCGCTTCGGCTTCGACGTGCCGCTCATTTTTCTATCCCTTCGATCTAAGAGCGCTTGCGCCAATGTATGGGTCGTATCACGAGCGACGAATCCCCGCCCCACTGGCCGGGCCGAAGTTCCTAATCCCGCCTGAGATCTTCCAGGGCCCGGCGTGCCTCAGAGTCGCGCGGATTGAGGCGCAGCGCCTCGCGGTACGCACCGGCCGCTTCGCCCGGCCGGCCGACCGCGGCCAGGGACCTCCCCAGTCCGAAAAATACGTCGCCCAACTCGGAGTTCAGTTTCAGCGCTTCACGAAACTCCGCGATGGCCTCATCATGCATCCCCAGGCCAGCCAGGGCGAGTGCAAGGTTGTGGTGAGCCCCAATGTGATTCACGTCTGCGACGATTGCAGCCCGATACTCGCCCAGCGCCTCCTCGAATCTGCCCATCCGCACCAGCGCCACACCCAGATTCGCCCGCCCGTCGGCATGATTCGGATTTACTCGCAACAGCGCCCGGTAGCTCTCCGCGGCCCGCTCCGTCTCGCCCCGTTTCAAGTACGTGTTGCCCAGATTATTCAGCACTTTCTCATTTTGTGGACTTATGCGCAAGGCCTCGAAGAGTGCGAAGACGGCCTCGTCCGTCTTGCCCTGCATAGAGAGCCTCGTGCCCAGGTTGTACTGAGCCTCGAAGAAATCAGGGTCGACGCGCACGGCCTCGCGGAAATGCCGGACAGCCTCCACCAGCCTGCCCTCATTCGCCCGCACCAATCCCAGGTTGTTATGCGCCATCGCCGCCCGGGGGTTCTTGGCCAGTGTGTCGCGATAGAGCGTCTCCACGTCGCCGTAAACCTTCGCCTGCGCCCACGTCAGCATCGCAAGCACACACACAAATAGCCCCGCCGCCGTGTACCTTGCCAGGGCAATTCCCCCGACGGACCCGGCGTTCGCACGCGACACGCATTCTCGTCTACCGCGATGCCGCGCAAGAGTTTCAGATGTGGCGGCCCTGTGCGCGCGCCGCCCACCGATCATGGCCGCGAATACCGCAATCGGCCCGATGCTCGCAAGATATTGGAAGTGATCCGCGACGAAGTAGTAGCGCATCGGATACGTGTTGATGAACCCGAGGGCCGGCAGCAGCGTCCCGACGAAGAAGAGTGCCGCCACGATCGGCCCCCTCCCGATCTTCCCACGTGCCGCCCACAACACGACTAGTACCGCCGCGACCGAGAGCGGATACACGTACTCCAACAACTCGCCCGCATCAAGCTCCCACTTCGGGTAAACGAAGATAAGCGGCGCGGGCCATGCGAGCTTCGCCACGTAGAACCACACCGCCCGGCCCGCGATTATGAACCGCTCGGCGAGCGTAAGGTCCCATTCCGGGCCGCGGGCACCGACGTTGTGCTTCTCCATCCAGATTGTTACCAATCCCATCGCCACGCCGATGGCAAACATGGGGATCAAGGAAACGGCCCGCCTCCAAGGCGGCAGACCACCCTTCCACCACAAAACCAAAAGGATTACCACGGGCAGTGAGCACGTCACCGACTTGCTCAGCAGCGCGCAGACAAAAAGGACCAGCGCCAGCGCGTACCATCCCCACGATGTAGGTCGAGTCATCGACCCGACGTTCTCCCGAGCCCCGAGGTTGGCCCCACCCTGCGGGAGCTCAAACCGCAAATAGGCAATTAACGACCCCAGATAGAAAACACCCGAAAGAACGTTTTTTCGCTCCGTGATCCACGCGACCGACTCCACGTGTACGGGGTGCAACGCAAACATCGCGGCGGCCAACCACGCGCCGGGCACCTCCAGTGCGCTCAACACCCTCCAAAGCAGAAGCGCACTTACGGTGTGCAGCAGGACATTGACGACGTGATATCCGAAAGTGTTCAGTTCCCAGAGTTGATATTCGAGCCAGAAGCTCGTGAAAACGAGCGGGTAGTATTGAGGTGTAGCCCCCAGTTCAAACCAGATGTGCTTAAGACCGGTTACGTCTCTCAGCGTTGCGTTGTCCGCGACGTAATCGTCGTCGTCCCAGACGAATCCACCCTCCAGTGCCGGTCCGTACGCGACCAGCGTTGCCGCCACGATCAGCAGTGCTCCGGCCGCCAACGCCGTTCGAGATCGAAGTGTTTCTCCGCTTGCCGATGCCATCAACCCGATCCGGCCGCTTCACTTTGCCCCGTGCCGCGGGTTTCAGCCCTCGCGGTCCCCTTCCATTCGAGCGTTCTGTTTGAGGCGCTGGGTTTCGAGGCGCCATAGTAGCCCAACGCCGCGGCAGTCGCTAATTCGGGACACCACCCGCAGGAGCGTGAAAAAACTCTGCGTGACAGTCTTGCGTCCGCCTGTTCGCATCCCCCTTTGCCAAAGGGGGGAAGCTGCGCGAAGCCAGACTCCAAAGGCGAATGCAACCGGAGGAGGAGGGATTCGAACCCCCGAGACGATTTCTCGTCTAACGGTTTTCAAGACCGTCGCCTTCAGCCGCTCGGCCACTCCTCCCAAAGTAAATTGTGCCGCAGGCTCGGCCGGACGATCAGGTCTTGCCGCGGCTGTTTTCGCATCCTAACACCGCGGCGCGGCGCTGTCAGTCCACCCTTCGCGCATCGCCTTTGAGCCCAACCGCCGTGGATTCTCATTACGTTCGGCTTCTGCCGGGGGAAGACCGCCCGGAAGGGCCTGCGCGGCTGCGCTTTGCGCGCTTCGCCCGGCCGGGCATAATGCCGCCATGAAGGACATCGAACGGCGGGTCGAGCGTCTGCGCGAGCAGCTCCGCCATCACGACCACCGATATTACGTCCTGGGCGAGCCGGTGATCTCCGACCGCGAGTACGACCGCCTGCTGGAAGAGCTACGCAGGCTCGAAGCGGAGCATCCGGAGCTGGTCACGCCGGACTCGCCCACGCAACGCGTCGGCGGCGAGCCGATCCCGGGCTTTACGCACGTGACGCACGCCGTGCCGATGCTGTCGGTCGATAACACGTATGACGAGTCGCAGCTTCGCGAGTTCGACGCGCGCGTTAAGAAGGGGCTCGGCGGCGATCCGTATCGATATTTCGTGGACCCCAAGATCGACGGCGTGGCGGTCTCACTGCTCTACGAGCGCGGCGAATTCAAGCAGGCGGCCACACGCGGCGACGGCCGAACCGGCGACAATATCACGCACAACGTCCGCACGCTCCGCTCCGTGCCGCTGAGGCTGCGCGGCGACGACGTGCCGGAAACGCTCGACGTGCGCGGGGAGATCGTGTGGCCGACCGAGGATTTCAAGCGCTTCAACATCGCCCGCGAGAAGGCCGGCGAGGCCACCTTCGCCAACCCGCGCAACGCCACGGCCGGCACGCTCAAACAGCTCGATCCCAAGAAGATCGAAGGGCGCAACCTGTGGTTCATCGCCCACGGCGTCGGCCGGCTGGAGCCGTCAACCGTTGAATCGGCCTCCGTGCTTTTCGAGCGGCTGAGCACATGTGGCATACCCGTGAGCCGCGACGGCGCGCTTCTGGACTCGATGGACGCGATAATCGAGAAGCTGCCGGAGTGGGACGAGCGCCGCCATCAACTGCCATACGAGACGGACGGGCTGGTGATAAAGGTGGACGCCTTCGACCAGCGCGACGCGCTGGGGACGACGAGTAAATACCCGCGCTGGTGCATCGCGTACAAGTTCTCGGCGGAGCGGGCCCAAAGCAAGGTGCTCAAGGTCGACTTTCAGGTCGGCAAGCAGGGTACGATCACGCCGCGGGCGGTGATGGAGCCGATGCTGCTTTCGGGCACGACGGTCCGCCACGCCTCGCTGCACAACTTCGATCAGGTCGAGCGGCTCGACGTGCGCGAAGGCGACACGGTGATCGTCGAGAAGGCCGGCGAGATCATCCCCCAGGTGATAAGCGTCGTTCGGGAGAAGCGGCCGAAGGGTGCCAAGCCCATCAGACCGCCGAAGACATGCCCGGTCTGCAAGGGCGAGGTCGAAAAGGACGAGGGCGGCGTGTACGTGCGCTGCATCAACCCCGCCTGCCCGGCGCAGCTCAAGGAGCGGCTCATCCACTTTTGCGGCCGCAACCAGATGGACATCGAGGGCGCGGGAGAGGTTGTATTGAAAGCACTCGTTGACCGCGAGTTTGTGCATGACTACGCCGACCTGTATCACTTGTATAAACGGCGCGACGAACTCGCGACCCTCCCCCTGCCGGACAAACCCCTTGGTGAAGGTGCCGCGGCGGCCTTGATTGAGGAAATCGAAAGAACACAGACCAAACCGCTTTCCGAGATCATGCGATCTGTAAGGAAAAAGGCGGGCGCCGCGCAAGCCGTTGCGGAACTCAACCGGAGATTCCACACACTGCCGGGAATCCTTGGTGCCACGAAAGACGAATTGCTAGACGTGCTGCCGCACAACCACGAGGCGGTGGAGTGGATTTGGGAATTGCTCCATCCTGTATCGCAAGCAGAGCTTGTAAAGCGCATTGCATACATGGCCACCCAGGCGAAACTGGGCATAGCCGGACTTGGTAAAGTGCGCGCGGCGAAGCTCGTTGAGGAAGGCCTTGTGCGTTCGCTGCGAGACTTGTACGAACTGGTGAAAAAGCGAGACGTGCTGGCACGACTTCGCTTTGCAAGCACGCTGGGACGCCAGGGTGCGGCAAATCTGCTTGATGGCATCGAACGAAGTAAGGGCCGACCGCTCTCGCGGCTGCTCGCGGCCCTCAGCATTCGCCATGTAGGTGGAGCGACGGCTGAACTGCTCGCGGAGTACTTCGAGTCGATGGACAAATTGATTGCGGCGACCGAGCAGCACTTGCAGGAAATCGAGGGAATCGGACGCGAGATGGCGCACAGCATCGGCCACTTCTTTAACAGCGCGGATGGGCAACGGATTGTCGACCGCCTTCGCATGGCCGGAGTCAACATGACCCAACCGAGGCATAAGGCAGCGGCCGATAATCCTATCGCCGGAAAGACAGTAGTGGTCACCGGTTCCCTAGAAACCATGACCCGCAAGCAAGTGCAGGACCTCGTAAAACAACTTGGAGGCAAGGCAGCCGGAAGTGTCAGTTCGAAAACTGACCTTCTAGTCTGCGGTGAGGATGCCGGGAGTAAGTTGCAAAAGGCTAAGGAACTGCGCGTAAAGATATTGAGCGAAAAGGACTTCTTGAGCGTCATCGGGCGAGGATACTGATACGGACGCGAGCGCCTTCCCGACCGAATCGTAGGAGTATCTTTCGTGTCGTGCAACCAGGATTTCGTGGCCGTGGATGTTGAGACGGCAAATGCCGACATGGGGTCCATTTGTCAAATCGGCATCGCACGGTACGAGGGAGGCTCTCTTAGCCAACAATGGAATTCGTACGTCGATCCGGAGGACATTTTCGATCCTGTGAACATATCGATTCATGGGATCGATGAGGGAATCGTCCGGGGTGCTCCCAAACTGCCTGATATTGCATCACGTATTCAAGAGGAGGTTGAGGGGCGCGTAGTTGTGTGCCACACGCACTTTGATCGTATCGCAATACGGCGTGCGTACTTCAAGTACGGTCTCTCGGTGCCTGGATGCACTTGGCTCGACTCGGCTTGCGTAGCCAGAAGAGCATGGGATGAGTTTGCGCGACGCGGCTATGGCTTGCAGAACGTGTGTGAAACACTCGGATACAAGTTCGCTCATCATGACGCCTTGGAAGACGCAAAAGCGGCTGCGCATGTCATACTTGCAGCAATGTCACATACGGGACTTGACGTGAACGGTTGGCTCACTCGGGTCCGGAAACCGATCGACCTGTCGACGTCTGAACGTAAGCATTCGGCGAATCGCCTCTTGAATTCACAAAGCCACCGCGGGAGCATATCTCAGAAAGGCTCTGCCCAAGAAGGGAATCCAGAAGGTCCCCTCTACGGTGAAGTGTTGGTCTTTACAGGAGCGTTGACGATTCCACGAGAAGGGGCTGCAGCACTCGCAGCCAGGATTGGATGCACGGTCGCGAACGCGGTCACGAAGAGAACGACGATGTTAGTTGTCGGAGATCAGGATGTGCGCAAGCTGGGGGGACACGAACGAAGTGCCAAGCATAGAAAGGCTGAGGCGCTGATTCTGAAGGGGCAACCAATGCGCATACTCGCAGAAGGTGATTTCAAGGAACTCGTTCGAATGGCGGATGCACGTGCCTCAGAAGGCGTGTGACGAGAAGCGCGCACCTATTCAGCGTCGCTGCCGTGCGGGAGCGGACAGCGCGCCGTGTTTGACAACCCCTTGACGCCCCGCGTCCTTGGAAGCGGCCGATGCGCCTATGCCACCACAGGAGACAACTGTATGAGTGTGAAAGCGCGGATTGACGATGCAAGAGTCCTGTGGGAGGCCGGACGATGGGAAGGTGCCGTTATTCAGGTGTTGATTGCCGTCGCAGCGACAGTCCGTAAGCGTTACCCGAAACCCATCTCCGACAAGCAGGCCTTCTGTGATTTCATAAGGGACGAGCTAGCCAAGATTACTAATGGACCCTTTATCAACGTTTCCTTCTATTACGCTGGCAACCCCAGGGTCCCGATCGAGGAAATAATCTATAGGTTTATTCGGTGCGCGTTAATACACGAGGGCCATCTTCCGCCAAATATGACCCTGACCAATCCTGTTCCTGGCGACGGAAAACCAGTCGGGATTTCGCCTAACGGCACGCCGTACGATGGCAAACTGTTTAATGTCTTGTCGTTATATGATGTCTTAGGATTTCCGATCGGCTGGATATGGAATCTCATTCGAGTGGTGTCCGAGGCACGCGAGAACAAGACGGATTTTCCCGAGGGGACCTATGCTGTTCCTGATGGGTACTCTGTTTCTGCCGGCTTTATGCTAGAGTATCCCGATGACCATCCAGAGAGGTTTCCTCCAAACGCGGCGGCTTCCACGACGTAGCGATTCGGGCGCAGAGCCATAGCCTACCGCACGTTGAAGTACTTGGCTTGGCGGTGGTGGGCGATGATTGCGGTGGTGGTCTGTTCGGGCTCGAACTGGAAATCCTCGGACGGATCTCGCATCCGCCGGCCCTTTGAGCATTACGTAACGCACATTGAGGCCACATGAAAGACGTGCTTCAAGAATCGCGCGGCAACAGACTTGTCTGAGTGACGTCCGCCGCTATCGGGGGAAGGCCTCGACGACGCCGCCGTCGACGGGCAGCGTCGCTCCGGTAGTGGGGGTGAAGTTGGCGGCGAAGAACACTACGGCGTTGCCGACGTGCCGGCCGTGAATCCGGGTCTTCAGGAGGTTTCGCCGGCGGTAGTACTCGGGGATGTCGGCCGGGTCCATTTGGCGGCTTTGCGCGCGCTGCGGACCGACCTCCGCCCACAGGCCCGAGGGGTTTCGTTCGTCGCCGAAGATCGCGTCGGCGTTAATCATATTCACACGGATGCCGAACGGAGCGAGCTCGATCGCTGCCACCTTGCCAAGTTGATGCCCGGCCGCCTTCGACGCGCTGTAGGCTCCGAAGTCCTTGCCCGGCCCGAAGACGTTCTTGCTGGCGTTTATTACGATGTGGCCGCCGAGCCCCTGCTTTTTGAGCAGCCGCGCCCCTTCGCGCATAACGAGCATGTACCCGACGGCGTTTACGTCCATGACGCGGCGAAAGTCGCTGAGGGCCATTTGCTCGATCGGGGCCACGTGCGCGATGCCGGCGTTGGGGACGATCACGTCGACCCCGCCGTATTCGCGGACCGTACGTTCGAAGCCGGCCTCGACGCTGGATTCGTCGGTTACGTCCATTACGACGCCGAGGGCCGTGCCGTCGCCGTGTTTAGCGCGAAGGGCATCGACCACGCGCGCGAGACGGGCCTCGTCGAGGTCGGCGAGCACGGCGTTAGCGCCGGCCTCGCAGCAAGAGTCCGCGACGGCGGCCCCGATCGCCCCCGCGCCGCCGGTGATGACGACCACCTGCCCGGCCAGCGCCCGATCGCAAGGGGCGCCCAGTTTGCGAAGCTGAAGGCCGCGGTATTCCATGTCATAGAGGTGCCGCGGCGAAAGGAACTCGTAGCCGCCGAGCGAATGAGCCTTGATCTTGGCCGCAACGGTGTGCTCGGCAACGTCGGCCGCCATGCGCGCCTGCCGCTTGGTCGGGCCCCAGCAGAAAAGCCCCGCTCCCGCCATGAGCACGACGCGCGGAGAGGGGTCGATGGCGTTTGCGTCGCCGCCGTGGGTGCTCACGTAGGCTTGATAGTCGCGGCGGAACGCGTCGACGGCGGCGGTGATCTGCGCGCGCAAGGCGTGGTCGTCGTGCCACGCCGGCCGCTCGATCAGGAGCGGCTTCGACTTGGTGTGAATCAGATGATCGCAAGTGAGCGGCCCCCCCTCGGCGAGCAATCTGCACTCTTTGCTGTTAACGAACGCCAGGAGTTCGTCGGTCGCCCGCCATTCGAGGATGGAGCGGGCGTGCGGCCGGTCCTCGTCGCCGGTGGGCCAGGCCAGGGCCCCGCGCAGTATCGGGGCCACGCGCGTGCAGAGGTCGCTCGGAGACGTTGAAGTCTTGAATGATTCGGTTAGTGCATTCTTGCGCGCGCGGCCTTGCACGAAGCGCTCGCACGCGTCGACCAGCGCGATATGCCTTTCGTATGATTCGCGTGCACCGTCGGCGAAGGTGATTAACCCGTGGTGCATCAGGACGATGGCGTCAAGCTCGGCGTCGATTGGGGCACTCTTGAAGATTTCCCTGGCGAGGTCGAACCCCGGTTTTATATACGGAAGGATGGCGATGCGGTCACCGAGGGCCTCGCGGACCAATTTCTCCCCGTTCGGCTGGTTGGTAAGCGCTAGGACGGCGTCGGCGTGGGTGTGATCGACAAACTTGTGCGGCAGGAAGGCGTGTACCAAAGTCTCAATGGAAGGCGTGGGGGCGGACGCATCGAACGTGCAGCCCCTTATCTCGTTGACCATTTCTTCGTCGGTCAGGCGGACGAGGTCGCCAAGGCGCCGCAGACGTGGCAGGTCCAACGCGGGCATGCCGTCGGTGTCGATCGCGGCCAGGTCGCGCCCGGAGGCTTTGACGCAAACGCACTCGACTTGCGCACCGAAGATATCTCTATGCATACACTTAACTGATACGTTGCCCCCGCCGTGGAGGACGAGGTTCGGGTCGCCGCCGAGCAGGCGGGCGCTGTAGAGCCTCAGGGCCAACTCTTCTCCGCACGCGGCCGACCATCGGTCCATCGCGTCGCGCACGCCCTGCTCGCTCCACCTGCTTTTCATACCGGTTGCGGAAAGACGTGCCTGAAATGGTTGACCGTCACGGTTTCAAAGACGCCGCCGGCCACGTATGGATCGTCGTTGACGGCGCGGCGCGCGCCTTCGAGATCGTCCGCGGAAAAGACGACGACCACACCGATGGACCGGGCGCCGGCATCGTCGCGTACCGGGCCCGCGAGCTTGATCCGGCCGGCGTCGTTAAGGGAACTAATATAAGCGACGTGTTGATCGCGGAACTCGGCGCGCCGCGCCGGGCCTTCAGGCCCGTCCCATCCGATCATAACGAAGAGCGGCATAGATGGTTCTTCCTATCCGACGGCGCGCTGAAGCTCGTCCCAGGCCTGTTCGGCGCTGCGCCCGTCCTGGACGATGCTTCGCACGGCCTTGATCATCTCGACCGGCCACTTGGACTGGAAGATGTTCCTGCCCATGTCCACGCCGACGGCCCCCGCGGAGACCGCGCTGTGCGCCAGCTTCAGGGCGTCGCGCTCATCGATCTTCTTGCCGCCGGCGATGACGATCGGAACCGGGCAGCTCTCGACGACCCTTTCGAACTCTTCGCAGTAGTACGTCTTGACGATCTGCGCGCCGAGTTCGGCCGCGATCCGGCAGCAGAGACCCAGGTAGCGCGCGTCGCGGACCATGTCGCGGCCGACGGCCGTGACCGCCAACACGGGTATCCCGAACTTGTGCCCGTCGTCACACAGCCTGGAAAGGTTAGTGAGCGTATCCTTTTCATGCGCGGACCCGACGAAGATGGAGATTGCCAGACAGGAGGCGTTGACGCGAATGGCGTCTTCCATCGAAACGGTCAGATCCTCATTGGACAGATCGTCCTTGAGTATGCTGGTGCCGCCGGAAACGCGCAAAACGATGGGGACGCGATTCTCTGCGTTTACTACGTTGCGCAGAACTCCGCGCGTGAGCATGAGGGCGTCCGCGTGGGGCAAGAGGGGCGCGATGGTCTCGCCCGGGCGTTCCAGCCCGCTCGTTGGTCCCTGAAAGTATCCGTGGTCGATCGCCAGCATGACGCAGCGACCGCGGTGCGGCGAGATTATTCCCGCCATGCGGTTTCTCATTCCCCAGTCCATAAGCTGAAATCTCCTGGGCCGCGGGCCGCGTGGTTGTGATATCCGGCCACTTCATGGCCGCCGCCCGCCCTGTTCCGTTGCCCACGTTTGGAAGTGTATTCTACACGCGCCCGGAAAGCCAGTTGAAACTTCCGGGCCTCTTATCCAGGCAGCGGGCCGGGCGGCTGTATGCATGACTGAATGACTCGCCCGGAATAGCCTCTTTTCACGGGCAACTTCCGCCGAAACTGTCCCGAAAACGCAACTCAAACTTATTCAATTCTTCATATCGCGTTTGCACGGAGCTAACACTACGGCTCGATACTCCTGCGAAGTTAACCCGGCGGACCTGCCCGCAAAGCGCTCGTTCGCCGGGTGGACCTCGAGGACGTTGCGGTGTTGCAATTGGGCTTCACCGGCGAAGTGCCCTCAACGTGTCATTGAATCGCAGTGCGAACGCGCACGAGTATCACACGATGTCTTCGCCACGCCACGAGTTGTTGCGCTGATCGTAACGCGGATCATTGCGGCATGTTGGCTGGCGAAGAGGGCGTTCATACGCTGATTGAGCATTACTACGGCTATTGGCGGCGCCGTTTAGGGACGATTTTCATGGGGTCGCCTTGCCGGTCAGCGATGTTGAACCGCAGGCCGCATTCTGGGGCGAGTTCGGGGAATGAAGCAGGCCGCTTCGAGATTCGGGCGGCGGAAGCCCCTTTTTTCGGGTCGCCGGCCCGCGCGGCGGCGACCCATTATTATCGGCCACTGCCTCGACCGGTTCGGGCCGTTCTCTAGGAGGGGAGGCCCGGACCGGTTCCTTTTTTTCAAGAGGCCCCGCATGCGCGAATGGGCCGGCTGGGTTCGATATCTACCGGCCGGACTCGCGCCGGCGGAGCCATACTTCAGCGCGCGTCCGACGGCTTTCCGGCTCCGGACGGCAAGACACCAACTGATTTGCTCACACCCTTCGTAGCGGATATACAAGGACACGCGGCCCATTACTCCACGGGGGTGTAGCTCAGTGGTAGAGCAACGGCCTTTTAAGCCGTGGGTCCTGGGTTCGAGTCCCAGCACCCTCAATTTCCCGGGTCATCACGTTGAAGTGCGTACTGCCGGCCGGAGCCGTGCGGACGCCGGCGCCGCGACTATGCCGCAATTTATGATGCGCCATACGCCATGACGGCATCGATGCCGCGCATCGGGGCGCGCGGGCAACGCGATTCGGCAGTGCCATTCCCCATCCACGTCAAAGCGCATTGACGATCGTGACGAATCGGTTGCCGCGTTCAACGAAGTTGACGTAGCGGTCGAAGCTGGGTGCGGCGGGCGAGAAGAGGACCAGGTCGCCAGGCCGGGCGGCCTTCCGGGCCAAGTCTACCGCGGTCTCGAGAGTTTCAGACTCGTGCAATGCCGTGAGCCGCAACCGTGCCTCTGGTACGTCGGTCGTCGATTGCGCGGCAATTGCCGCGCGCAATCCCTCGGCGAATCGCGAGGCGGACTCGCCAGTGCAAACGACCGCGCTGCACCTTGAGACGAGAGCGTACACCATTTCGCCGATCGGAGCGTGTTTCTCCTGGCCGCCGACGATTGCAACGATGGGGCGGCCGAACGACTCGACGGCGCGAACCGCGGTAATCGGTGACGTGGATTTCGAGTCGTTGTAGTAGTCCACGCCGTCGACGGTGCGCACGTGTTCCAATCTATGCGGGAGACCCTTGAACGTTGCAAGCCCCGCGCGGGCTCGGGACTCATTCAACCCCAGGACGCCGAACACCGTACAGACGCACGCGGAGTTGGCCTGGTTGTGGCCTCCCGGCACGCGAAGGTCAGCCGGAGGATTGAGCTCACGCACTTGAATGACCGGGACTTCGCGCTCCTGAGCCGCAAGCGTCAGCGTAGTCTTCGCGTGCTCGTCGAGATCGCCTGCTATCAAAGCTTCGGCGTGCCGTGCAGTGCCCAGGACATTAGCTTTGGCGGCGAGATAGTCGTTATACGTCCCGTGACGGTCGAGGTGGTGGGGTGACAAGTTCGTGATTACGGCCAGCTTGGGCGTCCAGTCGATGCGGGGGATATCCTCGAGTTGGGCGTTGGAGAGCTCCAGGACAACCAAGTCCGTTGCGCGCATTTCGGCCAGATCGGGCAGCAGCGAATTGCCGATGTTACCGCCTACGAAGACGCGCTCGTAGCCGGCTCGCGGTCCGCCTCCGACAAACTGCAATGTGTGGGCGAGCATAGCGCAGGTCGTGCTTTTGCCGTACGTGCCGGTCACGGCAATGACGGGGGCGGGGCAGCGTTCGCAAAAGAGGTTGGTCTCCGTCGTCCAGGGAATGCGCCTGCGCTGTACTTCCAGAAACAACGCAGACTTGGACTTGTCGACGGCCGGGTTGACCACGGCCAGTTCGGCTCCGTCCAAGTCCGAGTGGTCGTGCCCGCCGAGCCGCAGTCTTACGTCGAGCCCGGCGATTAGTTGCAGAGATTCTGCGAGCGTATCGCTTTCGGCCAGATCAGTGACGGTCACCACGGCGTTTTGTTTCGCGAGCCACCTGGTCACGGCGACACCGCCGCCGAACCGCCCCAATCCCACTACGAGAACACTTCGCCCCGCCAGGCCGGAGCCGAGAGTCTTCGTGCTGGCCGAAGTGTGCGGCACGCCTATCTCCACCTTATGAAAGTGTTCCCGTCGCAAGCCAATACGGACCATTCCGGGCACGAGCCGGGTTAGGAGAATTGTATG
>Ga0326597_10004648_pt1 | contig 19257 bp, 14 predicted proteins | sample RVTome_12_FD_203789 | JGI IMG/M metagenome (GOLD analysis project Ga0326597, IMG submission 203789) | Soil microbial communities from uranium-contaminated site in the Upper Colorado River Basin, Wyoming, United States - RVT100D185 | ecosystem: Environmental > Terrestrial > Soil > Contaminated >... | reverse complement strand
GTGGACCTCGGAGAAGCGGACGGTCCGGTGGGCCTTATCACCTACATGCGAACGGACTCGACGCACCTCAGCAAGGAATCGGTCGCGGCCGTTCGCGAGCTTATCCGCAATGACTTCGGCGATCCCTATGTTCCGAATAGCCCGAATATCTATGGCAGCAGCAAGCGCGCACAGGAAGCCCACGAAGCGGTCCGCCCGGCCGACGCGACACGCCGCCCGGACGAGCTTAGCAAGGCCCTGCGCCCCGAGCAGTACAAACTCTACGATCTTATTTGGCGGCGTTTCGTGGCCTGCCAGATGACGCCCGCCAAGTGGGACAACACGGCCGTACTCGTCGCCGCCGGCACGCGCGAGGGAGAAGCCGTCTTTCGTGCGACTGGCCGGCGCCTCGTTTTCGACGGATATCAAAGGGTGGCGGGAACCTCCAACGGCGACGTCTTGTTACCCGAGCTTCGTGACGGGCAGGAACTGGCGTGCCTCCAGATCGATCCGCGCCAGCAGTTTACGACTCCTCTGCCGCGCTATTCCGAGGCATCGCTGGTGAAGAAGATGGAGTCGGAAGGAATCGGCCGGCCCAGCACTTACGCGGCGATCATCCAGACTATCCAGGACCGCGATTACGTCGAGTTGCTGGACAAACGCCTGCATCCCACGGCGCGCGGAGAGCTCGTCACCGACAAGCTAGTGGAACACTTCCCGAAGATAATGGACCTGAAGTTCACGTCGCACATGGAAAACGAGCTGGACAAGATCGAAGAATCGCACCTCGACTGGGTGCACGTGCTCGCGGAATTCTACGGCCCGTTCAAGGAATCTCTCGACCTGGCCCACAACACGATGGAGCGGGCCAAGGCCGAGGCCAGCGAATACGAATGCCCGAAGTGCCAACGGCCGATGGTCTACCGCCTCGGAAAGAACGGGAGGTTCCTTTCCTGCTCCGGCTACCCCGACTGCAAGGCGGCGATGAACATCGACGCGCTAGGGCGCCCGGTGCCCGCGACCGTTGCCGACGACCCCTGTCCGGAGTGCGGCGGGGAAATGATCCTGAGGCGGAGCCGGCTCGGTCCTTTCCTGGGCTGCGCGAACTATCCCGACTGCACTTACACGCTGCCGTCCGACGAGGAAGGAAACCCGCTCAAGAAGGTCCTTCCCGACGACATCAAGGAAACGTGCGAGGCTTGCGGGTCTCCGATGGCGGTGAAATTTTTGCGCGGGAAGGCGTTTCTGGGTTGCTCCGATTATCCGAAGTGCAAGACGACTAATCCGATGCCGGCGGGCATATATGTGGAGAAGCCGAGGCCCGCGGAGGCCGGCGCCCGATGCGATAAATGCGGCCGGCCAATGGTGATCCGAACCGGCCGGCGTGGAGCGTTCTTGAGTTGCTCGGGATTTCCGCGCTGCCGCAACGCGATGCCGATGGACAAGCTCGACCACCTCCGCAAGCTCGAAGAAGCGGGGGAGATTCCCGACGCCCCACCCGAAATCAACAACGGGAGTAAGTCGAGCAAAGGAGCACGGAAACTTCCGCGTGACAACAACGGCAAGGTGGATATTGCGGCCCTCGGCCCACCGCCGCCGGGTTTCGCGTGGACGCGGACGGGCCGGCCGGTCGTCGAGGATTGGCCGGAGGACGGACATCTAACCTGCCCGGAATGCGGCGGCGACGCTGCAATCAAGACGGGGCGGTTCGGCGCATACTTCGGCTGCGTCAAATACCCCAAGTGCAGGTTCGTGGCCAACATGCGCGGCGAGGCCAAAAAGCGGGCCGAGCGCGAGATGCCCGGTCCGTCACGCCCCAAACCGATTCCCACCGACGTGCCCTGCCAAGAGTGCGGCGAGCCCATGGTGATCCGTAGCGGCCGTGCAGGCCAGTTCCTGGGTTGCAGCAAGTACCCCAAGTGCAAGTTCAGCAAGCCGCTTCCGGAGGGCGCGACAGCCGAGTCGCTGAGCGTTGGCAGCACCTAGTGTCCCGTCTCACCAAAAACTTCGGGTCGGGACCAATCGCTCCCTCACCCTTGACATCGCTGCGCGACGTAAAGGGCAGGCGGTCGCGGCTCGGAAAAGCGGATGCCCGTACCCGAAAACCCAAGAGTGACGGGACACAAGCAACCCGCTTGACGGGTGTGCTTGCGCCGGATCGGATTACACGTGCGATTCACCTGCCCTGCGACACGCGCACCGCGAAGCCAAGTGCTTCCCAATGACGGCATCCGCTCATTGATCTGTCTTTCGATGCGGCGTGCCGACGTCCTTGGAATGCGCCACCCAAGGGCGGCCTTCGTGCACGAAGATGCGCTGGTTGACGCCGACCGCTTCAAACGACTGGTGCGTTCCGCTCGGCCAGCGAATCTCCAAACGCTCGACGGTCTTGGACTTGCCCAGGCCGAACTCCACCGTCGGCGAATCTGAAGAACCGAATCCTCTTCCACCCTTCACTTGCCGTAATTGCGTCATCCCGCCCGCGGTGACGGTTAGACTCGTGCCTACCGCGTCGCGGTTGCTGGGATCGCCCTGCAAATCGATGTGCAGCCAGCCGTTGCCGGTGGCCTGCAAATTGCGATAGAATGCATTTTCCCAGGCATCGCCGTGTACGAAGCCGCCTTCGGGAACGTACATGTCCAGGTCACCGTCGTGGTCGATGTCCACGAAGGTGACGCCGTGGCCCTTACCGAGATTGCCCAGCCCGGTGGCAAAGGTCCAATCGGTAAACGTACCGTCACCGTTGTTGCGGAAAAATCGGTCGGGTTCCATGCGCGCGACGGCCGGATCTCCGGTTGCGAAATAGACGTCCTGGAAGCCGTCGTTATCCACGTCGGCCACGTTGGCGCCCATGACGCCGATGGGATAAAGGAAACCGGCATTTCGAGACACGTCGGTAAACGTTCCGTCGCGGTTGTTGCGATAGAGCTTGGGTGCCATTTTGAAAAGCGTCTCGCGCTCCTCGGCCGGCAATTGTGAATACGCCTTGGAAATGCCCATGACGACACGCGCGAACGGGGCCAGATTTGTCATCAGTATGTCCGGCCAGGTGTCGTTGTCGTAGTCGAAGAAAAACGAAACGTAGCGAGAACTCTCCCATGAAGGCGAGGTCAGTCCGGCCTTTACGGCCACTTCACGAAAAGTACCGTTCGCCCCATTACGATATAGACGATGCGGTCCGTTCCACCCTCCTACGAAAAGATCAGGCCAGCCATCCTTGTCATAATCCCCGATCGCAAATCCGATTGTCTTGGTCCCGCGGCGTTCTTTTAGCCCCGCCTCCGCGGTGGCGTCGGTGAACGTTCCGTCACCATTATTGCGATAAAGGACGTTGGTATCTCCGCCGCCCACGATCCCGTTGGCCACGTACAAATCGAGAAACCCGTCGCGGTTGTAATCAAGCCAGGAATGTACGAACGATGATCCCGGGTGGCCGACGCCCGCAGAGTCGGTCCTATCGGTAAAGGTTCCGTCACCGTTGTTTCGATAGAGTGAATTCGGGGCCGGGCCGTTCCAACCGTCGCGCCCAATGTACAGGTCGCAGCAACCATCATTGTCGTAGTCTTGCAAAGTTGCGCTGAAGCCCGACTGGACGTGAAACAGCCCCGCTTCTGCCGACACGTCGCGAAAGCGGTCGCCATCATTGCGATAGAGCGCCCCGTAGCTGTCGCATCCACAAACGAACAGATCGAAGTCGCCGTCGTGGTCGTAGTCACACCAGGCGCTGGGTCCGAGCCCGTCGAACTTGTTCACTCCCATTTCCGCGGCGATGTCTTTGAAACTTAGCGGCGCTTCGTCGCCCGGCAGAGGAAGGCCGGGCCGGAATCGAAACGGCATCGTTCGCTGAGCAAGGGGGATTCCGCCGTCTTCATAGGCCAGGTGTAGATTCCACCAGTCGGAAAAGAGAGACAACGTCACGCTGTTCTGGGCGTTGCCGCGTATGGCCTTCTCCAGGAGCGGTACGGCCTCCGTAAAGCGATGCTGTTTGTAGCGGGCAAGGCCCTTGAGACTGAGCCACCAGCTTCGATCGTTTGCGGCGGCACTTTGATCGCTGAGCAGATTGTCCAAATGGACCACCGCGTCATCATAGTCGCCCATTCTCAGAGCCGTTGTCGCCAGTCCGAAAAGGGCTTTTGAGGCGATCTTGCCTCCGGGCGGGGAACGGTCAATGACGCGCTCGAAGTGAATCTGGGCGTAGTCCATTATCAGGCGGGAACTGACGGGGGGCAAATCGGATCGACCCGGCCTGTAAATACGTACTTCGTTGTACAGAATTTTCTCGGCGTAGAAGAGCCGCAGCGCCGTCAGGTCGGGATATTCCCGCAAGAGCGATTCCATGGCCGGAACCGCCCGGCCGGGATCATAGTAACCGACACGCTCCAGTTGTCGCGCCGCCTGCGCGAAGCGTGTTTGTGCGGCGTCCTCCGCCGTCGGTTCGCTAACCTTCGCGTAAGCGGGCTCGTCGCGCCGCCTCCCCAAATGGTAGTCGGTCGCGTCCATCTCGACGGCGCCGAGGGCGCCATAGAGGCGTACTACCGCGGCCCGATGAATAGCCGCCGTCTCTCGTTGGCCCTCTTTCGTATGCAGGACATAGAGGAGCCGATGAGCCTTGACCATCCGCTCGTCCAGGATTATCGCCTCCTCGAGAAAGCGCAGCACGCTCTTCACGTCCGCACCTTGCGCGAGACGCAAACGAGCCGTGTGGAAAAGCAGTTCCGAATCGTGGGGTCTGATAGATCGGCAGTTCTCCAACTCCGCCGCGGCGCTCTCCAAGAGCCCGCGGCGCATCAGGTCCAGGCCTTGACGCATGTGCCGCTTGTACTCGATTTGCTGTACCGCCGGTGCAGGCGGGGGTGGGGCTTCGGACGACCGCTCGCATCCGGCACAGGCCGCAATGACGGTCGCCGTCGCGATCGTTTGGCGGCGAATACGTCCAAAGCCCATCTTAGGGCGCGCTCGACAATAACATGAACACTTGTAGACGACATGATTCACAAGATGAACAGGATCGCTGCGCTCCAACACGTGTGACGACCGCAGGCCCTGGTTCCGGTTAATCATGTAAATCCCGTCTATTCCCTCAGAAATCGTCCAAGTTGTTCTTGAGCGCTGCCTTAGATCCGCCTGTCCTCAACGAGCAGACCGCGGTCAAGTGTCAATACCCGCGTAACGCCCGGAGCAAAGTCATGGCTGTGGGTCACGGCGATGATCGTCAGCCGCTCGTTTTGATTCAACTCGGCGAAGTGATCCCAGATGATCTTGGCGTTGCGGCCGTCCAAGTTCGCGGTGGGCTCATCGGCGAGCAGCAAGCGCGGTTCGTTTACAAGGGCGCGCGCGAGCGCCACCCGTTGCAGTTCCCCGCGCGAGAGGAAGGCCGGGCGCCGACGTGCGTTGTCCAGCATATTAAAGCGGCGCAAGAGCGCTTCGGCGTTTTCGGCCCTGCGGTGTTTATGTTCGCCCTTGGAGAAGAGTATCGGCAGCCGGACGTTCCCGAGAGCGTTCAGGTGCCGGACCAGACAGAAGTCCTGAAACACGAAGCCGATGTTTTCGAGGCGGAAGCCGGCCAGGGCCGCGGCATCCATCGCCGTGAGGTCCGTGCTGGCCACGCGAATGCGCCCTTCGGTCGGCACATCCAATCCCCCGATCAGCGAAAGCAGCGTGGACTTGCCCGCTCCGGATTCGCCGGTGATTACAATGAACTCCCCTACCTCGGCCGAGAAGCGCACTTCCTTGAGGGCCATGGTCTGCCGGCCGAGGTGAGCGTAGACCTTTCCGACGCCGTCGGCTTTCACGAACGTCATCATGGAGCCCCCCTGATGGAAGTCAGCGGCGCCGTGACCGATGCCCTCCAAGCCGGGTAGGCCCCGCCAACAAGGCCCAAGGCAATAACGGACGCGCAACTGCCCAGCGCAATGGCGGGCGTAATCTTCACGATCGAACCTGCGGGAACGAACCACACGGCGCGTTGAACGTAGGCTTCCAGCGCCTCACGCATAAGAAACGTGAGCACAACTCCGGCCAGCGCCCCGGCGGTGCTGAGGATGAAGCTTTCGGCCCAAACCAGCTTGAACAAGTCGCGGCGCGCGCACCCCACAGCCCGGCAGACTCCCATCTCGGCCTGCTGCTCGTACACCGACATCAAGGAGACGTTCAAGACACCCAACCCCGCGACGGTCAAACCCACCACCGTAATCGTCAACAACAGCGTGCGGACGCTGCCCAGAATGTTAAGGATGGTTCGTTGGACCCGCGACATCGTGATCACCTGCGTGCCCGGCAATTCGTACACCCGGTCTATGAATGAATCCGCCCGATTCATGTCGGTGAGCCGCACGCCGATGCCGGTCAGCCGATCACGCTTGTCGAAAATCTGCTGTGCCGTGAGCAGAGGCAGGAACACGGTGCCGTCGTACTGGGTTCCGAGCTTGTCGAGGATTCCCTCCACGGTCAGCTCGCGGTTCAACACGGTGATTGTGTCTCCGACGCGGAGCCGCCGGTATTCCGCAACGTTGAACCCGAGAATGGCCTTGTCGCCGATCATTGCGTCAAACCATTCACCGCGCAACAGCCCGGTCTCCGGCCTGAGCCGCAGGAATCGATCGTCGATCCCCGTGTAGAGCTGGAACGTGCCCGGCTCCTCCCCCGGGAGCGACTGCATGAAGAAGCGCGTGGCGTCCGCCACGTCCGGATCGGCCAGGATGTGCTTATAGACGCGCTCGTCTATGTACATGGGAATCGAACCACCGCGCAGAATTAGCGTCGCGGCCTCGTGCGGACAACCCTTGCCGGTGATCAAGACTTGATAACCCATCATCTCGATGTCGCGGGCGAGCGAGCGCTCATATCCATGGCTGATGCTGAGGGCACTAACCATCATCGAAGTGGCCAAGCCGACGCCCGCTACGGTCAGAAGCGACCTGGACTTGCGATAAGAAATGCTCTGCAAAGCATAGGAGAGCACTCCTTGCATATTCCCGAGTTGGGCCTTCACTCGATCCGAAACCCGTCCGCCTCGAAAACCAGGCTCGACCCGGTCTCGACCAGTTTTCCAGTAACTACTGCACTGCGCCCCGCCGCGTCGGGGGGAACGACAAGCGCGGCCTGCCTCTTGAGATCAACAAACAGCTCGTGCAATCGACCATCGCTGACCTGCTGTAAGACGAACCAGCACCCCGAAGCACGACACACGTTGCCGACCCGTCCACGGATCACGAGTCGATCCGCGGATATATTTGCCTGGGAGGTCAGGCACTCCCCCAAGCTGATCGCCTGGCTCGCATCGAACGGCCGACCCGATTCGAGCGGGTAGCCTCCACCGCGAAAGAGCCAGCACGCGATCGCCACCAACACGATTATCAGACTCGCCGCCGCGGCGACGAGTCGCCGCGGACCTGCGGTGGAAATGCGCGCCGAGCCGGCGAGTTGATGACCTGCCCGATTCACAGGAAGCTCCCGGCCGACCGTCAAGCCCACGCCTGCAACGAGTCTACGGTGAGCCCGCCGCGGTCCCGGGGATGACGCGGCCACCGCGCCGCGTATCCGTTCGCCGCATTCTATCCGTCGGGTTGCGTCCACGGCAAGCGGCCGATCCGCCTTCCCTCGATGCTTCCCCGGGGCGTTACCAACGCCGGCAATCACTTGTCTTCCGCGATTTTTCGATAGGGCTCGCCGAGCTCCGGCGTGCCCAGCGCTTCGTAGATGTCGCTTACGTTGTCCGCGGCGGCGCGTACGTATTGATGTGACGGATTCAAGGCGGCCTTGAGTTCCTCAAAGGACTTCAGAGCAGGCGGCAATGCCTCCGACGGGTTGCCGCTCGAGTAGAGATTGCGTGCGTATGTGCTTCTAAAAACACCGATCAGGTAATGTCCGGCCGGTAAGTGCGCCTCCGCTCTCTGGAGAAGCTGGCCGTAATGGTCGGAGGCTTCGGTTGCCAATCCGCGCCTTTGAATGAGCCCGCCGAGGTTGTACTCGACGATGAGCGTGTCCATGTGCCCTTCACCCAGTTGTTCGCGGAAGCCCGCGGCGACCTCGCGATAAAGCGCCTCGGCCTCGTCATGCCGTCCCTGCCGGTTCACCGCGGTCGCGAGATCACTCTTGGAGACCAGTACATCGATGTGGTCAGCCGGTAGTACGGCTTGCTGGGCTTCGAGCGAATCGCGAAACAGGTCCTCGGCCTTGGCGTACTGGTTCTGCTGCATGAAGACGTTGCCGAGGTTGTTCATCGATACCAACGTGTCGGGGTGCATGTCGCCCAGGACGCGGCGCTGAAGGTCAACGGTCTTGGTCAGCAGTTCTTCCGCTTCGGCGTGCCGGTGCAGCTCGCGCATCAGATCGCCGAGGCTGTTCATCGACGCGAGGGTGTCGGGATGATCCTCGCCGAGTACGCGCCGCCGAGCCTCCAGCGCCGTTCTGTACAGCTTCTCGGCCTCGTCGAGCTTTCCCTGATCCAGCCGGAGCGTGGCGAGGTTGTGCGTGGCCTTCATGGTTTCCGGATCGTCCGGCCCCAGCAAGCTCCGGCGAGTTTCCAATGCACGTACCAGATGGATGTCCGCCCTTTCATACAACCCCAGGGTGAGATAGGCCTGACCGACGACCATGTTGAGCAAAGAGCGCACTTCCGGTTGGTCCGCGAGCTCAAGCTCGATCCGCTCGGCAGCGCCGTCCAGGATATCGCGCAACAGCGTGACATCACGCCCCTGAGCTACGCGCGGATCTATGGATGAAAACGTCTTGACGAGGAACTCACGGGCCGTTTCGGCGGCGGCCTTCTGCGCCACCGCGGCTTGGCGGGCGTGCTGCGCGTCGATGTAGAGCAGCGTGCTCACACATGCCGCGACAATGGAGACCATGAGCACCGCAAGCCCGGCCCCGAACGCGAGCCGGTTCCGGCCGATCAGCTTGCGAAGCTGATACGCCGTGCTCGGCGGCCGCGCCAGAACCGGCTGGCGGGCAAGAAACCTGCGGATGTCATCGGCAAACGAAGCGGCACTTTGATAGCGACGCGACGGCTCCTTCTCAATGGCCTTGAGCATGATCGTCTCGAGATCGCCGCGCAACGCGCGGTTGATCGTCGCGGGCCGGTCCGGGGCCTCCTCGCGGATTGCGCGCATGGTCTGCGTCATCGAGCGGTGCTTGGCGTCGAACGGAAGCCGGCCCGTCAGTAACTGGTACAGCACCACGCCGAGCGAATAGACGTCGCTACGAATGTCGATCTCCGCCGGATCGCCTTCCATCTGCTCCGGACTCATGTAGGGGAGCGTGCCTTTCACGCGCGCCGTGTCCGTCGTGATGGTCACCGCGGCAACGTCCACGTCGGTGACACGGGCAAGCCCGAAGTCGAGGACCTTCACTTCCGGTCCACCCGTTACGAAGTCGCTCGACGGATGCGACTCCGAAGTCCGGCTAACGAGAATATTGGACGGTTTGAGGTCGCGGTGGATCACGCCGCGCTGATGGGCATAGTTGATCGCGTCGCACACACGGCAGAAGACGTTCAGCACGACACCAATCGCGGGCGCCTTGAGTTTGGATCCCTCCATCAGGTCGCGCGCGAACTGCGTCAGGGGAACGCCGGAGATCAGCTCCATCGCGAAGAAGTGCTCTCCATCGGCGGTGCGGCCGGCCTCGAACAGAGCGGCGATGTTGGGATGCTTGAGCCGGGCGAGGGTCTGAACCTCACGTTGGAACAGCTTGACGCGCTGCGCGTCTACGCTTAAACCGCCGCGGATGACCTTGAGCGCGACGAGTCGCTGGGGGTGTTGCTGGCGGGCCTCGTAGACGATTCCCATGCCGCCCCGGCCGAGCTCGCGGAGGATCGTGTAGTTGGGGACCACCGGCACCCGCTCGGCGCCGCCGGGGGGCAGCCCGCGCGCAACCGCCCCGCCGAACATGGCGTCGACCCCGGGGGTGTCCGCGCCGGGGCGTTTTAGCAGCCCTTCGAACTCGCCCGAACGGCCGTGCCAAAGCGCCTCGAGCGCGTCGTCTACCTCGTCGGGAGATACGCCGTAGGTGTCCGCGTCACGGTCCATCGACGGCCGCCACTCCAGTTTCGTCGGACCCGGTCATACGCGCACGCAGCGCCCGCACCGCGCGCAGCAGGGTCATCGCGGCCGACTGCCGCGAAACCCCCAAGCTCTCCGCGATCTGCGCGGTCGTGAGCTGGTCGAAGAACGCCATCGTAATCACGCTCCGGTATTCCGCGCGCAACTGGCTCAGCTCGGCCAATGCGTGCCGCAACTGGTCCTCACGATGCGCATGGTCGGATGGCGAAGTCATGCTGGCCGACAGAAACTGCCAAAGCGGCCCTGCTGTGGAGTAGCCGGCAAAGGTGGAATCGAGTGATTTCAGCGGCGGCCTCGACCGTCCGACACCGCCGGGGTCGCGGATATGGTCGGCTACGCGCCGTGCGACGATCGTCGACGCGAACGCCCGCAGGCCCGCGACGGTTCGGACTTTGAGTTCGCCCAGCCGCCGCAGGAGTGCCTCCATGGACTGCTGGGCGATCTCCTCGACCAACGGTTGCTGGGCGATCGTCGGGTGTAGACGCGCGAACACCATGAGTTTCAGTCGATCGTTCATCACTTTGGCGACGAGGCCGACGGCGTCTTGCGCACCATTGACTGCCGCCTCGACCGTCTCGTCCGTCAATTCCGCCAACGTGTCCATTCAGGCGGAATATTAGCCGTAAGGCACGGCAGGCTCCACTACTAGCGCCGCAATTCAACGGAACTTGCGCGTTGCAATTCGCTTTTTCCGAGCCGCGACCGCCCGCCCTTTACGTCGCGCAGCGATGTCAAGTGTAAGGGAGCGCGACACCTGCCTTTTCCGAGCCGCGACCTCATCCGAACTGCGACCGTGAGGGAGCGCGGCACTTGCCTTTTCCGAGCCGCGACCGTGAGGGAGCGGACCCGCCACGCCCGAAAGTTTAGCTGCGTCGATGCACCAGATTCGCGCGTGAAACATCGCTTCAAGCCTACAGTCGCCGAAACACGCCCCGCGTCACACCCACCTCAAGGTGCCGGCCGACCACGCGAGATGCCAGCCGGGCGCTAAAGAATCAGAAGGAGGTGTGACGTTTCCGTCCCCAGCGCGACTACATCAGAACGGGCTCTTTCCAGACAGGACAACCAGCAGAGAGGGAAACAATGAAACTGAAGATATTCATTCTGACAGGCCTCGCGGTAGTGTCGTCGAGCGCCGTGGCGGCTCGCGCCGGCGTCGATAGTGGAGAATTCGGCTACCAAGGCCAACTGAAAGAAGGCGGCGTGCCCGTGTTCGATACGTGCGATTTCCAGTTCAGCCTTTGGCGTGACGCGGCAAGCACGCTTCCGGCCGATCAGGTCGGGCAAACGCTGACGTTTGACGGCGTGGGTAATCCCGGGCCGGTCGAAGTTCTTAATGGCCTGTTCAAAGTGGTGCTTGACTTCGGCGTGACCGCAATAAACGACGATCCGCGCTGGCTGGAAGTTGCGGTGCGGTGCCCTGCCGGAGCAGGCGAATACACGGTGCTTGCGCCCCGCGAGCGCATCACCGGCGTGCCATATTCAGTCCGTACCCGCGGGATAGCCGTCGATAAGTTTGGTAACGTCGGTATCGGCACGGACGAGCCGCAAGCACAGCTTCATCTGGAGGGGGGGCAGGGCACTCTCTTTCAAGTCAACGGTGGCGCCGCCGAGGTCGTGATTACGGACCGCGGCGAAGTTGGAATCGGCACGGATCGCCCCGGCGCGATCCTGGAAGTTCTGGCCGACACGTCCGGCGCGGTCGTACATGTGCGAGGAATCGGCGAACCACTTGTCGACATCGAGGGAAAGGGCACCAGACTCCTCCACGTGCGCGGTGATGCGACCAGCCTGCTCGAGGTGAGCGGCAGCGGAAAGTTCCTCGGAAACCATATTGCTTATTTCAACAGCACCAGCGGCCCGTCGTCCGATGGGATCGCGATACAGTTGGGAAACGACCACACCAACAGGGGTAACAACTTCATCACGTTCCTGAATGGACAAGGAGGCGTCACCGGGAGGATTGAGGGCTTTGACCTGGAGAACGGCGACTGGAACGTGCCGCCGCCGCTAATTGACGTCAATATGTCGTTTGACCCGGCGATAAGCTATAACCCGAATTGGTTCTCTCCAGGTGCGCTGCCCACGGTCAATTTTGCCCCCGGCACATTGCCGTCGCTGGCGTTCCAGTGGGACCTACCGAGTGCCTCGTTCACTCCGGGCACGCTGCCGAGCTTGAGTGTCACTGGTGGGTCACTACCGTCCGCCAACTTCAGCAAGGGCACGCTGCCGTCCCTCACGTTCGACGACGGTTCGCTGCCGAACTTCACCGGCAATTTCTGCAACGTGGCTGGCTTCAGCGTGTTGTGCGGCTTCAGTTGGTCGGCCGGTTCAACGCCTACGGCTACGCTCAACAAGGGTACGCTTCCGTCGTTGACGTTCAGTTCGGGCTCGTTTCCGAACATCAATCTCACGCCCGGTATACTCCCGACCTTCAATTTCGACCCGGGCTCGATTCCGGCCGTCAACTGGAGCCAGGGGACGCTCCCCACGCTCACGTTCAACGGGGGTGCGTTGCCTCAGATTCTCAGTTCGCCGATTGTCTTTGGAGAGCCAAGGTTGACACTCGACCTGCCCACCGAACGGGAACTCGAGGAGCTCATGTGCTGGGCCCTGGAGAGAGGGGCGACCGAATTCGTCACGTTGGATCCGGCGTCGTATGCGATGGCGCTGCTCAAGGAGGACGTCGCCAAGAGGTGCAAGGACGAAGGCGTCACCTACGGGTCCAAAGGCGCGGACTATGCCGAGTGGCTGCCCAAACTCGACCCCAGTGACAAGTTCCAACTCGGTCAAATTGTAGGGGTCCACGGTGGAAAGGTCAGCCTCAAAACCGATGGCGCCGAGCAGATCATGGCTATCTCCCGGGCTCCCGTAGTAGTCGGCAACGTCCCGCCCGAGCACGAGAAAGACAAGTACGTCACGGTGGGATTCATGGGCCAGCTTCCCGTTGTAGTGCGCGGCAAGGTGAAGGCCGGTGACTACATCATCCCTTCCGGGCGGGAGGACGGTACCGCCGTCGCTGTATCACCGGACAAGCTCCAGCTCGCACACCTCGGGCGAACGCTGGGACGCGCCTGGTCGGAGTCGGAGAACGACATCTACAGCCTTATAAACGTCGTGATCGGTGTTGACGGGTACGAGGCAAAGACGGTCCTCCAGCGGCAGCGCGATCAGATCGAATCGCAGGGCCGCGGCCTGCTCGCCCTAACTGCCGAGAACAACCGCCTGAAAGAACAACTCGACGCCACGAATGTGACGCTCGCCGCCTTGGTTGCGTCTTTACAAGACATTGAGGCGCAGATTCAGGGGAAAGAAGCTTGTCGGCAGAACGTGGCCGTAGCCGAGACCACTGGCGATTCGCACAAGATCGGGGGTGCACGATGAATTTCCGCACAATTGTCAGAGGTGCCTCAGTGTACTCGTTAATCACGATGAGCTGCGTGCTGGCGTTCGGAACGGCACAGGGCTACGAAATCGGGCGGTCGTCCTTCGGTGCGGGAGGGCCGGCGGAAAGTGGAGATGGCGTGTATGAGCTTTCGAGCACGATGGGTCCGGCCGGGGCTGAATGGCCTGCCGGCGGCGCCTACGATCTGACGAGCGGCTTTCAAGTGGAGTTGGCTCCGACCGACTGCAACGAGGACGGGCTCGTCAACTTATTCGACTACATGAGCTTTGAGGCGTGTCTCAGCGGCCCCGGCGGAGGCGTGGCAGAGGGATGCGAATGCTACGACGTAAACTCGAGCGGCACGGTTGACCTGGCCGACTTCGCAGAGACGCAGGCGTTCTTCGCCGGTCATTGACGGTTCCTTGCGTGCAATCGACTTTCGGCGTTTGGCTGCATGAGCGAGAACCGCGCGAACCAGCGTTAATTGGGTTCCCGGCGGTGCAGCGTGTACACTGCGTCCATGCCGAGCCGTGTGGAAGACTGGTTGAGACAGGCCGATCGTGACCTTGAGGCGGCCCTTACCACCGCCGGCGCGGGGCAATTCGACTGGTCGTGCTTCGCGGGCCACCAGGCATCGAACAAGGCACTCAAGGCGCTGTATCAGCATCACAACGCCAAAGGTTGGGGCCACGTCCTCTACCGGCTCGTTGACGGATTGGTTGAGAGTGAGCCGGGTTTGGCTGATCTGCGCGACACCGCGCGTATTCTTGACAAGTATTACATTCCGACGCGGTATCCGAACGGCCTTGATGCCGGAGCGCCGGCCGATGCGTATACCAAGGCCGAGGCCGATGCGGCGCTACGCGATGCACAAGCGATCGTCCAATTCTGTAAGACACGATGCCGTCCCGCGTGAGACGGTGCTTGCGGCCGCGCGGAAGTGGGCAAGGGCGGTGCGCGAGCGGCATCCGGAGATTGTCAGAATCGGCTACTTCGGCTCGTATGCCGGGGGTGACTTCATGCCCGGCAGCGACCTTGACGTCCTGATTGAAGTCAGCGAAGCGCCGCCCGGCCGGCGCGCGGACCGTGGCGATCCGTACTATCCCAGGGATCTGCCGGTAGGCGTGGACCTGTTCGTGTACACCACCCAGGAGCTGAACGGTGCGACCAAGGAAGAATCCAGCTTTCTGGCGACCGTTAACCGGCAGGTCGCCTGGCTCGAGTAGTCCGCGCTTAGCGCCAACGTCCGCCGTGCTCTTGGTGCAGCTCTACAAGTTTCCGCGTAGAGCCTGCTCCTGCTCGATGCTGATGAACAGGGCCTTGAAGTTGCCGAGGCCGAAGCCCCGGCTGCCGTGGCGCTCGATCACTTCGAAGAAGAGCGTGGGCCGGTCCTGGACCGGCGACGTAAAGATTTGCAGCAGGTACCCGTCCTCATCCTTGTCCACCAGGATGCCCAGCTCTCGCAACCGTGCCCAGTCCTCGTCGAGGTCTCCCACACGGTCGCGGATATAGTCGTAATAAGTGTCCGGCACCCGCAGGAAATCTATGTCCCGCTTGCGAAGCTCGCTCACGGTGTCGTAGATGTTCGAGGTGGTCATCGCGATGTGCTGCACGCCCGGGCCGTTGTAGTAGTCGAGGTACTCCTCGATCTGGCTCTTCTTCTTCCCCTCGGCCGGCTCGTTGATCGGAAACTTGCACTTGCCCGTGCCGTTCTCCATGACCTTGCTCATCAGCGCGCTGTATTCCGTGCTGATGTCCTCGTCGGTGAAGTGCGCCAGTCGCCTGAATCCCAGCACGGTCTCATACCACTTCGCCCAGTAGTCCATCTCTCCGAGATAAACGTTCGTCACCACGTGGTCTATCGCTACGAGTCCGACCGGTGCAGGCGTGCTCGACGTGATCGCCTTATACCCCGGCGCAAACAGCCCCCGGTAGTTCTTGCGCTCCACCAATCTGAACACCGTGTCACCCGCGTAGCGGATCTCGGCCGTTACGACCGCTCCGTCGCCGTCTTCCTCCGCGGTTGCCGGCTTGAGAATCGTCGCGCCGCGCGCCTTCGCCTCCCTCACCGCGCTTTCGGCATCGCTCACTTCCAAGGCGATCGCCTTGACGCCGTCCCCGTGCAGGGTGCAGTGCCGCGCAATCTCGCTGTCGGGGGCATAGGCGCTCGTTAGTAGGAATCGAACCTTGCCCTGCTCCATCAAATAGCTGGCCCGGTCCCGACACCCCGTTTCGAGGCCGCGGCGGGCCACCGGCCGGAACCCGAACGTCTTGTCGTAGAAATGGGCGGCCTGCTTGGCATTCCCGACAAAAAACTCAATGTGGTCGTAACCCTTTATTGGGAGAAAATCCGCACTCACTGTTCATCCCTCGACTTAGGCTAGGTGCCCGCCCTCGCGCCTCGCGTTCTGGGCGACAAACTCCGCGGGATTATATCGGCCGGACCGGGGCTGGGCCAACCCGTCGCCCGTCCCGGCCATGGGCCTCAAAGAGTTCAAAATCGGGGTTGAAGTGCCCGATTTCGCGGTTATGATACCCGCGTCGTTGGTTCGTTTAGCCCGCGAGTCCGAAGGTTGCGTAAACAATGAAGAAAAACATTCATCCCAAGTATATGGACTGTACGGTCAAGTGCGGATGCGGCGCCTCGTGGGAAACGCGCAGCACCGTGCCCGAGATCAAGGTCGAGATTTGCTCCTCGTGTCACCCCTTCTTTACCGGCACCCAGAAAATGGTCGACGCCCTGGGGCGTGTCGACCGATTCACCAAGAAATTCGGAGCCGACTACTTCGTTCCCAAGGCCAAGCGGAAGAAGGCCAAGCCCCGCGCCACGATATAACACCGTTACGAGGAAAACGGCCCTTACGTCCGTGGGATACGTCTATCCTGCGCGCGTGCTTGCTTACGTCACCGGCGGCTGTAGATGATCGGCGATATAGGTGGGCCGAACAGTGCGCACAAGACCCGACCGACCTGTCAACCGCGAATACTCGGGTAAGAATCCAATGTCTTCAGAAGTTGATGAAAAGCTGCTCGGCAAACTGGAGGAGCTCTGCGACCGATATGACGGGCTCAACGCACAGCTAGCCGATCCGGGCGTGTCGTCCGATCACGTCAAGGCCCTCGCCCTCACGCGCGAGCTGTGCCGCCTCCGCGGCCTGGTCGAGCCCTACAAGTCCCTGCGCAGGGTCAAGGCGGAGCTTGTCGAATCGCTGACCATTAGCTCCGACCGTTCGCAGGACAAAGAACTTAGGGAGATGGCCGAGGCCGAGGTGCACGTTCTTCAGTCAAAGCACGACGAAATGCTCGAATCACTCAAGGGCGCCATCGTCAGCGACGATGACGCCGCGGTTACCTCCGTTATAATGGAGATTCGGGCCGGGACCGGCGGGGACGAGGCGGCTTTGTTCGTTCGCGACCTCTTTGAAATGTATTCGCACTACTGCGAGCGCAAGGCGTTGAAAATCGAGGTGCTGGATCAGAGCGGCTCCGACCTCGGGGGCCTTAAAGAGATCGTCATGAGCGTCAAAGGACCCGAGGTCTACCGCAAGTTGGGGTATGAAGGCGGAGGCCACCGCGTGCAGCGAATTCCCGAAACCGAATCACAGGGGAGAATCCACACGTCGGCCGCAACCGTCGCAGTCCTCCCCGAACCTGAAGAAATCAGCATCGACGTAAACTGGGACGTCGACGTTGAGGAATTCGTCTCCCGTGCCGGCGGACCCGGCGGGCAAAACGTAAACAAGGTCTCGTCAGCCATCCGCCTCGTTCACAAGGAGACCGGAATTACGGTCTCCATGCGCGACGAGAAGAGCCAGCACAAGAACCGCGCCAAGGCCCGCCGCATAATGCTCTCGCGGCTCTACGATAATCAACAACACGCGCGCACGGCCGAGCGCGACAGCGTACGTAAGAAGATGATCGGAAGCGGAGACCGCTCCCAGCGCATACGCACCTACAACTATCCGCAGAACCGCGTCACCGACCACCGCATCGGGCTCGACCTCTACAAGCTCGACAGAATCGTTCAGGGCGATCTCGACGAGTTGATAGAGGCTCTACAAACCCACGACAAAGAACTGCGCCTGAAGAGCCTGTAAGAACGCGCGTGGAAAAGCGTGCGCCAATCCTGAGCCGCGCCCACTTTTCCGACCCGCGACCGTCAATTCCGAGCCGTGACTTTTTTTCCGAGCAGCGGGCGCCTGCCTGTGCGTGCCCGTACGCAGACAGGTAAGGGAGCGGACTTGCCCGACCGGAAAGTTTAAGTGCGATGCACTACTACGAGCGCCGCAGACGCGGCATCCTGCAAGCTATCCGGCTATGGCCCGGACCACGAAGAACAGGATAAGGGCGACTGTTCCGCCCAGGACGCATCCGTAAAAAAATCGTCGGAACGAAAAGCCGTCTTCGGTACCGTTACTGCGACCGAGATCGTCGCGCTCCGTACGCCGCGTCCCGATGTCCCTCGCGTTTTGCACCGTATGCGTCCGTTTCCGGTGCCCCATACCACTGCCAAGCGGTCTGCGCGCCTTGATGACACAAACGCCGTCGGCGGCGAATTGCTCAGAAACGCCAAGTGGTAGTTCGAGTTGAGGGTCGTCCGCGAACGCAACGTGCTCGAATCTCGGTGTCGTGCGCGTCCCGCGCTCGCCCAGCCCGCGGACCGGTATCGCGCGCGTACGCAGTGCGAAGTCCGGTTCACTCTCCGCTTCGAGGTATTCCAGGATCAACTGCCTGGATTGCAGGCGCGCCGCCCGGTTCATCTTGTGGGACCGCCGGGCTTTTCCGGCGAGCCCCCTTCCCATTACGCGTTGCATGATTCAACTCTCCCAGGGCCTTCGATAACCGCAACCGCCGCCCATAAGGTTTCGGCAACCGCTCCCACGCGCGACGTGAAGTCCAGATTCACTGGCAGCCTGTCCTAAGACTTAACGCCGCATTGCGCAACGAGCGGCCGCTTCGCCCTGCGCTGCGAATTAGGCAGCGCTCAAAAACAGTTTGGACGATTTCTGAGGGAATAGGCAGGATTTACATGATTAACAGGAACCAGGGCCTGCGGTCGTCACAGGTGTTGGAGCGCAGCGATCCTGTTCAACTTGTAAATCATGTTTTCTCCAAGTGTTCATGTTATTGTCGAGCGCGCCCTTACATCCGCAGGCCGACTCCATTCATCGACTTGCCCGCGGCGATTGCGCCAGCACCAACGGTTGGGATACGTCTGCGGCGCAAGAATTGCGCGGCCCACGCTGCAATGCGCGCCTGGGGCGCGCGCCCCGCCCTCGGTGACCCCGGCGGCCGGAAACCTACTGCGTTCTTACCAAACTCCGCGGAGAAGGCGGTACGGCGTTTGCTTGCAGTATTCCCGATAAGCGTCTCCGCGCGCGGCGACTAACTGCCGTTCTTCGATGGGAATGAAGAGCAGGAAGGTCGCGCCGATCATGAGCGCCCATAGCAGGGAGGCTGCGGTTCCGTGCAAGAAAACGGAACAAACTCCCGCGAACAGCGCCGCGCGGTACATGGGATGCCGCACCTTGGAATAAGCGCCCTCGGTTATGAGCGGGGTCTCCGGTCCGTGGGAATGGCTCATCGTGCTGCCGTGAACTCCGAGCAGTCCGTCTATGTTGGCGAACGTAGCTCCCTCGAAGAAGGCCATTACGCCGAGAAGGAACCCGAGCATGGCGATAAAGCGCGCCCATTCAGGTAGTTGAAACGTAAAGCCGCTAACCGGCAGGTGAAACACTAACACGGCGTACCAAAGCAGAAGGCTTACCGTAATGTACACGCGCCGCTCGAAATGTGAACCGTTCGGGTGACCCCAAACAGTCTGCTTCATCC
>Ga0326597_10004647_pt1 | contig 19257 bp, 19 predicted proteins | sample RVTome_12_FD_203789 | JGI IMG/M metagenome (GOLD analysis project Ga0326597, IMG submission 203789) | Soil microbial communities from uranium-contaminated site in the Upper Colorado River Basin, Wyoming, United States - RVT100D185 | ecosystem: Environmental > Terrestrial > Soil > Contaminated >... | reverse complement strand
GACGCGATCTTCGAGATACGACTCTGGTGTTCGCTCCCGAACATTTAAATTTTCTCTTTGAAATCAGCGTAGTCCACACCTGAAGCTCGGCGGGTGTTCGAATCCGAACGCTTTTCGAGCCTGCGGCGACCTGCGAGCTGCCGCCTGTCGATCAAAAATTAATCAATGATTTCAAATGGTTAAGAAGAAAATGGCGCAACGCGCCGAATCTGGCATGACGCTTGCGATTCGGGTCCGTGCAGAGCGAAATGGGAGGCCCCAATGACCGACAATCAGGCACCGGAAACCATCCTGATCGTGGACGACGAGCGCGGTCCGCGGGAATCCCTGCGCATGATCCTGTCCTCGAGCCACCGGGTTCTGCAGGCGAGCAGCGGCGCCGAGGCCCTCGAGTGCATCCGCCGAAAACACGTCGATCTGATCACCCTCGATCTCAACATGCCGGGCATGCACGGCCAGGAGCTGATGCGAACCGTGCGGAGCGAATTCCCCCAGATCGAGATCGTGATCATCACGGGCTGCGGGAGCATCGAGAGCGCTGCCGAAGGCGTTCGCGCCGGCATCTGCGACTACATCCAGAAACCCTTCGATGTGGTGCAGGTCAGCGCAGCGGTGGGTCGGGCGCTGTCCCGAAAGCGCGCGCGGAATCGGTTGACCTGCTTTCTCGAAGAACTCGGCGGTGTCGTGGGACACGATCGCGGCGCCCAGGCGATCTTGGAGGACGTCCAGCGCAGCGAGAAACTTCGCGCACAGATCGGCGTGCTTTTCCCGGATTCGAGCGGGCGAGGCGAAATCGCCGGCAAGGCGATCGACCAGCCGCGCACGATGGAGTTCCTCGAGGTTCTCGCCGAGACCATCGAGGTCAAGGATCGCTTCATGCGCGGCCACGCCCGGCGGGTTTCGTTCTACGCGAGCCTTCTCGCCGAGCGACTGTCTCTCGAAGTCAGCGCGTTGGAAGAGGTGCGCGTCGCTGCGTTTCTGCACGATCTCGGAAAGGTCGGTGTACCGACGGACCTGCTGCTCCGGGCGGGATCACTCGACGCGACTGAACGCGCACTCGTCGAGCAACATCCGGCGATTGGCGCGCGGCTCGTCAAGCCGCTCGCCATTCCGAATGCGATCGCCTCGGCGATCCAACACCACCACGAATGGTGGGACGGAACGGGATATCCGGACGGACTGAAGGGCGAAGAAATCCCCCTGACGTCGCGCATCATCTCGGTCGTCGATGCGTTCGACGCGATGAGCAGCGACCGGCCCTACCGCCGGGCGCTCGTGCGGGAAGCGGCCATCGACGAGATCCGACGCTTTTCGGGTATCCAGTTCGACCCGTATTTCGCCAAGGAATTCCTGGTCATTCTCGAATCGGGAGCGTGTGACATCGATCCCGAACTCGTGGCGGATGCCGTCGCCGACGCGCACTCCAAAACCCGATCGGCCGATTCGGCCACGAACATAGGAGCCCAAAGATGATCTCTGCAGCCCCGAAACTCGCATCGAAGACCGCGGACGCCCAGGTCGATGGCGAAGTCGCCGCGCTGTTCACGCCAATCCGGCGGGAACAGCGCAGCGACGAGATTCGAAGTGCAGAGTACACGCCCTTTCCGCGCGCCCGTGCGAGTCAGACACCGCGGCGCGGATTCAGCCGTGACGTGTCACCGCTGGGGATGTGCCTCGGAGTGGACGTGCCCGAGCGAATCGGTGCGCTGCTGCGAATCGAGGTTCAACGGCTCGACGGCCAATCGATCGGCGCGACGATCGGCCGGGTCGTCTGGTGCAAGGCGACCCGCGATGGTCGCTACTGGATCGGCCTCGACCTGCTCTGCGAGCTGGGCGGCGTGCACTCGAAATGGCATCGGCGCGTGTTGGAGGAGCAGGACTGACGCCGACTCAAATCGGTTATTGGGGGGTGCGGGGGGTCGCGGGCGTTCGCTCCGGCCCCCCGCAGGCGTCTCGGCGGGCTGCTAAGGTTGATCGGTAATCAGCGGCGGGACGCCATGTTTGGCATCGGGATGACAGAACTCTTGGTGATCCTGGCGATCGGGCTGATCGTGATCGGACCGAAGAAGTTGCCAGAGCTCGCCCGCACCCTGGGCAAGGGGCTCGCCGAATTCCGCCGCGCGTCGACCGAGATGCGGCGGGAATTTCTCGATGTTGCGAATGAGGCCCGAATCGACCCGCCGCCCGCAAAATCCGCGGAGGCGGGGTCCGAGAAGACCGACGAGCCGAAGCCGCCCGACGAATTCAAGGGCCCCAACGTTGGATGACGAAAGGCTCCCGCTCACCCAACACCTGGCAGAGCTGCGAACGCGCATCATCCGCATCCTGCTGGCATGGATCATCTGCGCGGCGATCGCCTGGAACTTCAACGCGCTGATCTTCGGCTTCCTGCTCGAACCCGCCGTTGCGGCGCTGGGAGGGGGCGAGCGCAACCTGCAGGCCATCGCACCGACCGAGATCTTCTTCACCTATCTCAAGTGCGCCGCCCTCGCGGGTTTCGTGTTTGCGCTGCCGGTGATCTTCTGGCAGATCTGGGCGTTCGTGGCGCCGGGCCTCTACGCGACTGAACGGAGCGCGATCGTCCCGTTCGTGCTGGTCTCTTCGCTGCTCTTCTCGGGAGGAGCCATCTTTGGCTACACGATGGTGTTCCCCTTGATGTTTGATTTCTTCAGTCAGTTCGACAACGAGTTCGTCGAGTCGGCCTGGACGATGCGCGAGGTTTTCAATCTGACGACCCGGCTCTTCCTGGCCTTCGGCGTCGCCTTCGAGCTACCGGTGCTCGTCTTCTTTCTATCGATCACGGGGATCGTCGATGCGCGAACCCTGCTCAGGGGAACCCCGTATGCGGTGCTCGGCGTGTTCGTGGTGGCGGCGATTCTCACGCCGCCGGATTGGGTGAGCCAGGTCTTCCTCGCGATCCCGATGGTCGCTCTCTATCTGCTGGGCGTCGGAGTTGCGCTTGTGTTTGGGGGATCGAAGCGCAAGCGCGCGAAGGGCGAAGAAGTTCCGTCTTAGTTGCGCTTGCCCGTTCCCATCGCGGTCGCGACGAAGTTCGTCGTATATCGACCGGAAACGAACTCGGAGTGGCGCAGCGCCTTGCGGTGGAAGGGGATGGACGTCGCGATCCCCTGGATGTCGAACTCCGTGAGCGCCCGCTCGAGCCGCGCGATCGCTTCCTCGCGATCTACCCCCCACGCGATGAGCTTCGCGATCAGCGGATCGTAGTAGGTCGTCACCCGGGTTCCCTGCTCCACACCGGCGTCGATCCGCACACCGGGGCCCGCGGGAGGAGCGAAGACGCTGATCAGCCCGGAAGAGGGGATGAAACCGCGCTCGGGGTTTTCGGCGTAGATGCGCGCCTCGATGGCGTGGCCTCGAATCTCCACGTCGGATTGCGAGATCTGCAGTGGCTCGCCCGCCGCGATCCGGATCATTGCCACCACGATATCGACGCCCGTGACGACTTCGGTGATCGCGTGCTCGACCTGGATTCGCGTGTTCATTTCCAGGAAGTAGAACCCTCCGGCTGCGTCCACGAGGAACTCGCAAGTCCCCACCCCGCAGTAGCCGACGGCTTTCGCCGCGGTCAACGCCGCGCGACCCAGCTCGGCTCGCAGCTCCGGACCCACACCATTCGCTGGAGCCTCTTCAATCAGCTTCTGGTGTCGGCGTTGGATCGAGCACTCGCGTTCGCCTAGGTGGAGCGTATTACCCTGCGAGTCGGCGAGAAATTGAACCTCGATGTGGCGCGGGTCTTCGACGAATTTCTCGAGATAGAGGGTGGTGTCTCCGAACGCGGATGCAGCCTCGCCCCGCACGCGTTCGAGCGCTTGCGGAAGTTCGGCGGGGGCGTCGACCCGGCGCATCCCCTTGCCGCCGCCGCCTGCGCTCGCCTTGACGAGAACGGGGTAACCGATGCGCTCCGCGCAGTGCGGCGCTTCGGCGTCAGAAACCGGCTCGGTGGTGCCGGGCACCACCGCGACTCCGGCGGCTGCCATCGTCTGGCGCGCCGTGATCTTGTCGCCCATTGCGCGGATGACATCGCCCGAGGGACCGATGAAGCGAATGCCAGCAGCTTCGCAGCGATCGGCGAAATCGGCGTTCTCGGACAAGAATCCATAACCCGGATGAATCGCATCGGCACCCGCGCGTTTCGCGATTTCGACGACGCGGTCGGCGACCAGGTAGGAATCGCGGGCGGGAGCGGCTCCGCACGGATAGGCGGAATCGGCGAGACGAACGTGTAATGCCTCGTGGTCGGCCTCGGAATAGATCGCGAGCGGCGAGATTTCCAGCTCGCGACAAGCTCGCACCACGCGAACTGCAATCTCGCCTCGATTTGCGATCAGGATCTTCCGGAACATGGTGGGAATGTAGCGCGGACGCTACAGCGGGATGTTCCCGTGCTTCTTCGGCGGGCTCGACGCCCGCTTGGTGGCGAGCATCTCGAGCGCAGAAATGATCCGCGGCCGCGTCTCTTCGGGCTGGATCACGGCGTCGATGTAGCCGAGTTCGGCGGCCTTGTAGGGGCTCGCGAAGGTTTCGCGATAATCATCGCTGAGTTCGCGTCTGCGGTGCTCGGGATCTTCGGCCTCCTTGAGTTCCTTGCGGAACACGATGTTCACCGCCCCCTCCGGTCCCATTACCGCGATCTCCGCGGTGGGAAATGCGAGGTTGATGTCGGCGCGAATGTGTTTGCTGTTCATCACCACGTACGCGCCGCCGTAGGCCTTGCGGGTCACCACCGTGATCCGCGGCACCGTTGCCTCACAGAACGCGTAGAGCAACTTGGCGCCGTGCTTGATGATTCCCCCGTGCTCCTGCTTCACGCCCGGTAGGAAACCCGGGACATCGACGAGCGTGACGAGCGGGATGTTGAACGCATCGCAGAAGCGCACGAATCGCGCCGCCTTCTTCGAGGCCTCGATGTCGAGCACTCCGGCAAGGTAGTTGGGCTGATTCGCGACGATTCCGACCGAATGGCCCGCAAATCGACAAAAACCCACGATGATGTTGCGGGCGTTGAACGGCGCTACCTCGAAAAAGGCGTGATCGTCGACGATCAGCCGGATCAATTCCTTCATGTCGTAGGGTTTGTTTGGACGGTCGGGAACCAGCCCGCGCAGTTCGGGCGCCATCCTGTCCGACGGATCCTGCGTGGCGACGAACGGCGGATCTTCGTGGTTGTTCTGGGGAATGAACGAGAGCAGCGACTGAATCGTCTCAATGCATTCGTCTTCGGATTCGACCGCGAAGTCGGCTACGCCACTCTTCGTCGCGTGGGCAGTGGCTCCTCCGAGAGCTTCAGCCGTCACTTCTTCGCGGGTCACAGTCTTGATGACGTCGGGCCCGGTGATGAACATGTTGCTGGTGTGTTTGACCATGATGATGAAGTCCGTCATCGCGGGCGAGTAGACCGCACCTCCCGCACACGGACCCATGATCGCCGAGATCTGCGGAATGACGCCCGAAGAGAGCACGTTGCGCGAAAAGACTTCCCCGTATCCGCCGAGGGACACCACACCCTCCTGAATCCGCGCTCCCGCACCGTCGTTGAGTCCGATCAGCGGAGCTCCGACACTGGCGGCGAGATCCATCACCTTGCAGATCTTCTCCGCGAAGGCGCCCGAAAGACTTCCGCCGAATACCGTGAAATCCTGCGCAAACACGAACACCTGGCGGCCCGCGATTCGGCCGTAGCCGGTCACGACCCCGTCCCCGAGCGCCTTGCTCTCCTGCATGCCGAAGTCGGTGCAGCGGTGGGTCACGAACGCGTCGATCTCGACGAATGTCCCCGCATCGAACAGTCTGTCGATCCGCTCACGAGCCGTGAGTTTGCCGGCCTCGTGTTGGCGCTGGATGCGCGCCTCTCCGCCGCCCCGCAGCGCCGCCTCGTTCATCTGTTCGAGTTTCTTGATCTTCTCTTCGACCGACATTCCGCTCAGCTCTCATACGCGAGGATTGGCGCTTCGGCGCGCCCGACGGAGGCCGAACGCGGCTCACCGGCGGTCGAGTCTATCAGATCCGCCAGGCTCATGCTGAACGCGAAACCGTTTGGAACCCAACGACTTGGGTCCATCGCGGAAGCGTTCCCGAAGTGCTGGGCAGCTTGGATCAGCCGCGAAATAGTTCCCGAGCAATCACGAGGCGCTGGATTTGATTGGTGCCCTCGTAGATCTGCATGAGCTTCGCGTCGCGCATCAGCTTTTCGACCGGGTATTCCTTCGTGTAGCCGTTGCCGCCAAAGATCTGGACCGCGTCGACCGAAATTCTCATCGCAGCATCCGTCGCGAAGCATTTGGCGATCGAGGAGTTCTTGGCTGCCCGCCGTCCCTGATCGACCAGCCAGGCGCTCTTGTAGGTCAGCAGTCGCGCCGCCTCGATCTCCTTCGCCATGTCGGCCAACATGAATTGAACCGCTTGAAAATCGCCGATCGGTGCGCCGAAGGCCTTCCGCTCGAGCGAGTACGCGGTGGACTCGTCGAGCGCCCGTTGGGCAATTCCCGTGGCGAGCGCGGCGATCGGCGGGCGCGTTCGGTCCAGGGTTCGCATCGCGATCTTGAAACCCTCCCCCTCGGCGCCGAGTCGCTGGCTGCCAGGAACGCGAACTCCGTCGAAGTGGATGGAACAGGTATTGCTCGCGCGCTGGCCGAGTTTGTCCTCCTTCTTGCCGAGGGAGATTCCCTGCAGGTCTGCCGGTACGATGAACGCGCAGATCCCCTCGTGGCGACTCGTGCGATCGAGGGTTGCAAAAACCGTGTAGAGATCGGCCACGCCCCCGTTGGAGATCCAGCACTTGGTGCCGCTGAGTACGTAATCCGAGCCATCCTTTTCGGCCAGCAGTTGAAGCCCCGCGACATCCGAGCCCGCGTCGGGCTCGGAGAGGCAGAATGAAATCAGCGAAAACTCGCTCGCACATTGGGTGAGCCACTCTCGCTTCTGCTCTTCAGTGCCGGCGACGATGATCGGCATCAGACCGAGATCGTTGCACATGATCGAGGTGCCGATCCCCGAACACGCCCACGCGATTTCCTCGGTGACCACGCAGTTATCGAGCGAAGAAAGGCCGAGCCCACCGTATTCCGACGGTATGGCGGTGCTCGACAGCCCGAGTTCCCACGCCATCTGTATGATCTTGCGCGGGAATTCGCCCGACTGATCGTATTTCGCGGCGACGGGCGCGATCTCGTCTCGAGCAAACCGTCGGGCCGCATCTTGAAGTGCGAGCTGCTCGTCGGTCAGTTCAAACTGCATCGGGCCTCCGTGCAGGCAATCTACACCTTCCGCGACGCAACTGACACCGCGGCCCGAGACAGAATTGGGGTTGACTGAAAGCGATCGCGATCAGCCGAGTCCGTAACCGAGATCGCGCGACAGGCGATCCGCCGCCGCGACCACCCTGGGGGTGATGGTTCTGAGCAATTCGTCGGGCCCCAGACGGAAGGAAGGTCCGGAGACCGACAGCGCGGCGACTGCTACGCCGGTTCGATCGTAGACGGGCCCAGCCGCACAGCTCAGACCTTCCTCGCACTCTCCGATGTCCAGCGCGTAGCCCTGGCCCGCAGCGGTTCGGACCTGCTCGAAAAATTTGGTCGGGTTGACGATCGTGGCGCGCGTTCGCGCAGGGAGGTCCCGCCCGGCGACCACGGTCTGGTCGTAGATCTGACGACAGCCGTCGCTCGCCGAGCCGAGCAATACCTTTCCGAGCGCCGTGCAATGGACCGGAAGGCGTTGGCCGACCCTGGACGGGCTGAAGATGGGTTGGTGGTATACCTGGGCGTCGACGTGAACGACTTCGAAGGAAGTCATCTGCGCGAGGTGGACGGTCTCGCCGAGCTCGAGGGCGAGATTGCGCAGGATCGGCCGCGCTTGATCGAGCAGTGAGTGGCTTCGACAGAAGGTCTCGCCGAGCTCGAGGCATCTGGCGCCGAGCCGATAGCGTTCATTGGCCGAACTCTGTTCGATGTACCCGCGTTGTTCGAGCGTCGCGAGCAAGCGAAATACATTGTTTTTGTGAAGATTTAGACGACGCGAAAGTTCTGTTACGCCCAGCTCCCCATCCACTCGGAACTCCTCGAGCAGTCGAAGCGCGTGGCTGACGGTCTGGATGACGTAATCACTCTTGGACTTTTTCGGCGGCATGGGTCTACGCCCCTCGGCCCCCGTGACGACGAACGATTGGCGGCAGTCCCGACTCCATCGGGTCGGGTCGGCGAGGTGCGACGACAGGGGGAGGATCGTCGCGCCCGTAACCCGTTGACTCTTATCTACCGAACTTTCGGCGCCCTGACTTTCGACGCCCTGACTTCCAAAGCTCCCAAAGCTTCCAAAGTTCCAAAGCTTCCAAGACTCCAAGACTCCAGATACCGAATTCCGAACTGAGAACCCGGTGATTGCGGAACGTGCAGTTACGACCGGCAACAGCGATGACGAAAGTACCAACGTAGAGCGGGTAGTGGCGTTCGTAGCCAACTCGGCTTCTACCGCACAGCCTGGAGTGTTGTCAACAATAATTCCCGCTTTGCGACGGTGAACTTGCCTTCGTCGCAATATGGTGTGGATTTTAGCGGCCCAGTTGGCCGATGGTGCAGACAATTTCGACTCTTCGGGGTAAAACCCAGCCCGTGAAAAAAAATGAGCCGCCGAGGGTTACGAATTCGACTCGCCGCCGCCAGCGGATGCTCGCCGCTCACCCTCACTCGCGAGCATTTCCAACACGAGAAGCCCGACTCCGACTACGATCGCCGAGTCCGCGACGTTGAAGTCGGGCCAAGAATAGCCACGCCAGAGGCGAAAGTGCAGAAAATCGACGACTTCCTGCCTGAAGATCCGATCGATCAGGTTCCCAACCGCACCACCAAGAATCAAGCCGAGCGCGAGTGCTGCAAGTCGGTCCCCGGGGGAGAGCTTCCGATAAAAACCAATGATGATCCCCACCGCGATCAGTGAAACAGAGATGAAGAAAACGAGGCGATAGACCTGCGGAGCGTCCGAGAACAGGCCAAACGCCGCACCGGTATTGCGAACGTGCGTCAGGTAGAAAAACCCCGGAATGATGGGGATCCTGTCCGTGTAGCTCAGGTGCGCGTCGATCGCGATCTTCGTGGCGAGGTCGAGCACCAGAACGACCAGAAACGTGCCGATCGCGACGCGGAACTTCGGCGTCATGAGATCCGGCACGCTATCACACGGCATTCGCCGGGGCTATCGCAACGCACTCGCATCGCGGCCGCCGCAACACACCCGATTCCGGGCTATCGCAACTCACTCGGGTCGAGGCGACCATCACCCCACACCGAGGGCGCGAGGCGGCGCGCCTCGGCGAGAAGCGGGCCGGCCTCCGCCAATTCGCCCGCGCCGGCGAGCGCCCAACCCCGCAACCCCAGCAGGTGAGGCTCGGCACCCCAGTAAAGGCCACTGTCGGGGTCGAGCAATGACCGCGTGCGATCGAGGTGCTCGGATGCGCGCTCGATATCGGCGGTTGCCGCGTAATACCGCGCGAGCGCCAGATACGCGAAGGGATTGCTGGGGTCGATCTGGATCGCGCGCTCGTAGCGACTGAGCGCGCGCTGGGGCGTGGAGGCGATCTCGGCGTCCAACCCCTCCACCACCAATCGCACGGAAGCTTGTTGCCGGGCATCCCCCACGTGGACGAGCTCCGAAATCCGCAGCGCGGCTCCGCGCGGAGCGCGGGCCGGTCCCGCACAGCCACCGATCAGAGCAATCCCGCCGCCCAACAGAACAGCCCAGCCCGCCGCGAAGAAAACCACGAAGGCGAGCGATCGCGGCGCGAGCGTCGCCCGATCTACAGATGCTTTCGCAACCATTCGAAGAAACGCTCCCGTGTTCGTTGAAATCCCTCTTCCTCGGATCCCTTGGCCAATCCGGTCGGGCAGACCTCCTCGGGCAACGTACCCTCGAGAAAGAGTTCGCGCCGGCGATCGGGACAACCCCAAAGCGCCCGCGCACCCGTAACCGGGTCGATATCCGCAACGACGATGTTCGATGGACGCGGAAACTGGCCGTGAATCTGCCCTCCGGTCAGTTCACCGACGAAGCGCCGCCAGATCGGAAGCGCCCCTTGGCTACTCGGCAAACCGATGCTGCGCGGCTCGTCGAAACCGATCCAGACCACGGCGACCAGCTCGGGCGTGTAGCCAATGAACCACAAGTCGCGCTCTTCATCGCTCGTTCCGGTCTTTGCCGCAATCGACCCCTTGATTCCCGTCGAGCGAACGCCCGCCGCGGTTCCGCGATGCGCCACCCCTTGAAGCATGGAAGTCGCGAGGTACGCGGTTCCCGCGTCGATGACGCGCTTATGGCGGAGTTCTCGGCGTTCGAGTGTGTCGCCCGCTGGATCCACCAGATCTTCGATGGAGTGAACCTGCGGCCGAACGCCGCCACCCGCGAGCGTCGAAAAGGCGCGCGCCATTTCGAGAGGAGAAACGTCGGCGGTACCGAGCGCGAGGCTCGGCACGAGAGGCAAGTCGCTCTCGATCCCCATGCGATGCGCGACATCTGCAACCCGCCCGATCCCAACCTCTTGGGCAAGACGTGCAGTCGCTACGTTGAACGAGCGCTCGAGCGCTTCGCGCACACCGACCCGACCGTGAAATTCGCGGTCGAAGTTCCGCGGCTGCCAGGGCCCGTTCGGAGTCGCGATCTCGAGTGGAGAATCGTCGATAAACGAGGCCAGCGTGATGACGGGCCCTCCCACCCGAGGCTCGAGTCCTGCGATATAGACGAATGGCTTGAAGGTGCTTCCCGCGGGCCGGCGCGCCTCGGTGCAGCGATCGAATTGCGACACCTGGTAATCGCGCCCGCCCACGAGTGCGACGATCTCGCCGGTCTGCGGGCGAATGGCGATGAGGCAACCCTGAAGCGCGGCGATGGGGTCGTCGGTGACGAGCGCCGGGAGCTGGCGTTCGAGTTGCTCGATGCCCTCGCGCAGCGCGATCGCGGCGAGGCGCTGGGTGTGGCTCTCGAGCGTCGAATACACCATCAGCCCCTGACTCGACAGCACGGTCGCGTCGTAGCTGTCGGAGAGCTGAACGCGCAGCAGGTCGAGAAAATAGCGCGCGTCGCCGGGGTCGGGCGTAATCGCCGCAAGACTCAAGGGTTCTGCGATCGCCGCGTCGCGTTGCGCGGGTTCGATGCGTCCCTGTTCGGCCATCAACTCCAACACCAGATCGCGACGCTCGCGAGCGCCCTCGGGATTGCGGTAGGGCGAGATGCCATTCGGGCTCTGGATCAGTGCAGCCAGCAGTGCGGACTCGGCGAGGCTCAGGTTCTGGACCCGCTTGCCAAAGAAGCGAAGCGCCGCCTCCCCGACGCCGTGAATCTCCGTCGAACCGCGTTGCCCGAGGTAGATCTCGTTCAGGTAGGCCTCGAGAATCTCGCGCTTTCCGTAGCGGAGCTCGACGAGCAGAGCCATCACGGCTTCGTGAGCCTTGCGTTTCAGGGTGCGCTCGGGCGTGAGGAAGAAATTCTTGACGAGCTGCTGGGTGAGCGTACTCCCACCCTGTCGGATACCGCCCGCGCGCAGGTTGGCGAGCAGTGCGCCACCGATGCGCCGCACGTCGATTCCCGGATGTGCCTCGAAGCGCTGATCCTCGACGGAAACGATGGCATCGACGAGGTGTGGCGGGAGCTCATCGAGCCCAACCAGTTCGCGCTGCGACCGGTCGGGTCCGTAGTAGGCACCGAGCTGTTCCGGTTCGATCAACACCGCGCCCAGCGTGCGGCCCGCGGGCAATTCGAGAATCTCTTCGATGACGCCGTCGCGAATCCGAAAGACGACGTCACGTGCAGGCTCGGATCGCGTCGGATGCTCGAAGGCCCGAAGGTGAACGCGCACCCGATGTTTTTGCCAGGAGTATTGCCCCTGCTGAACGGACCCGTCGCTGCCGGCTTCTCGGTACCCGAGCCGCACGAAGCTGCCGCGCAGATCTGCGAGTTGGACATCCAGGCCCGGGTAGAGGATCGACGGTGCAGAGAAGACGCGCGAAGGAACCCGAAATCGCTGCCCCTCGAAGCGCGCCCGCACGACCCGATCGAGTCGAATCACGACGACGCTGCTCGCAAAGCCCGCGACGAAACCGACGGCCACGCCGAACCAGGCCAGCTTTCGCAACCAGCCGCGTGCGCCCTTGGGCGTGCGGCGCCTGGGCTTCGAACGACGCTTCGAGGTCACGCTGCGCTTGTGCGCAGCCGTTTTACGCTTTCGCGCGTTAGCCAACGATCCCCCCTGGCGAAAATCCCTCAGGCGGCGGAAACCGCTACCGGCGACGGACGGTTCGTCGCCCACAGCCACAGCCCGGCGAGTTCGCCCGCGCTCGCTTCGCGACTACCCCTTCGCAGAATTGGCGACGAGCCGCAGGCGGGCCTCGTAGGCTTCGCGCACGATATTCGCATCTTCGAGATATCGGGGCAGCTCCTCGGCGAGAAGGGCCTGGGGGCCGTCACAGAGCGCTTCTTCTGGCTTGGGGTGGAAATCGACCAGAACCATGTTCGCTCCCGCTATCACACCCTGGGCGGTCACGTGGAATACGTCGAGCAAGCCGTCTGGCGCGATGGCCCGACTCCCTACCGAATGGGAGGGATCGATGCAGACCGGCAATCGCGTCAGCCGCTTGACGACGGGCACGTGCGCGAAGTCGACGAAGTTGCGATGGGGGTCGCCGAGATTCGTCTTCATTCCGCGCAGGCAGAAGACGATGCGACGGTTGCCGCCAGACGCGACGTATTCGCAGGCGTTGAGCGACTCTTCGAGGGTAATGCCCATGCCCCGTTTGAAGAGAACGGGCAGCTCGTTCTGGTGTCCGACGCTCTTCAGGAGTTCGAAATTCTGGGCGTTGCGCGTGCCGATCTGGACCATCACGCCGGTTGGATTTCCCGAGATCCTCAGCGCTTCGAGAATCTCGTCGATATGGGCTTCGTGGGTGACTTCCATCGAGACGATGCGGATGCCGTGCTTGCCCGCGATCTCGAATACGAAAGGCAGGCATGCGGCGCCGAAGCCCTGGAAGTCGTAGGGGCTCGTGCGGGGTTTGTAGGCGCCGGCACGCGCTGTCTGGACCCCATTTTCGCCGAGCAGCCGGAACATCGTCTCGAGGTTCTCGCGGTTGTCTACCGCGCACAGGCCCGGGAACAAGTGGAAAGTGTCCTGGCCGATGCGAATCCCGTTGTAGTCGAAGCCCATCGCTTCGAGGCCGCCGCCGTGACGGCCAATGGAGCGAAATTTCTCGGTAATCCGCACCACACGCTCGACGCACGCAAATTCCTCGAAGGGTTCGGTGGGAATGACCCCCGTCAATCCCAGCAGATAGAGTTCGGACAGCGTGCGGGTTGCGCCCTGGATCTGGTGAAATTCGGTGTGCACGCCGGGATAGGACTCTGCGAACTCGACCAAGCGCTTGACTTCGGGCGCGTCGGTCGTCACGTCGGCTTTGAGAACGATGATCACGGATCGGCTTCCTATCTGAATGGGTCTTCGTTGAATGGGTCTTCGTTGATTGGGTCTTCGTTGAATGGGTCTTCGTTGATTGGGTCTTCGTTGAATGGCTCTTCGTTGAATGGCTCTTCGTCGAGTGGCTCTTCGTTGGCTGGGTCTTCGCGAAAGGGTCTTCGCAACCTACGGAGGCGGGCTCCGTTCGTCAATCCTGGATCCGCACTACTATTGCGAAATTCCCTCTAGTTACCGAGATTTGCGGATATGGCAGACAGGGGTGCAAAAAAACCGTCCGGACCGGGCGCCAAAGCCGGCGGGGCTTCCGAAAAGCTCTGGGGCGGGCGTTTCGACGGCCAGACCGACGCGGGTGTGGAGCGCTTCACGGCCTCGATCCACTTCGATCGGGCGCTCGCCCGTTTCGATCTGAGGGGATCGACCGCGCACGCGCGAATGCTCGCGAGTGTCGGCCTGATCTCAGCCGAAGACGAACGCGCGCTAATCGAGGGCCTCGCGGAAATCGCCGCGCAGATCGAATCCGGCCGCTTTCCGTTCGACCCGGCCCTCGAAGACATCCACATGAACATCGAGTCCCGATTGCGGGAGATCGTCGGCATCGACGTCGCGGGGCGACTCCACACCGGCCGAAGCCGCAACGACCAGGTTGCGACCGACCTGGCCCTCTATCTGCGCGATGTCTCAGGGGCCGCCGAGCGAGGCATCCTGGAACTCCGGGGCATCCTGATCGAACGGGCCGCCGAGCACCTCGACACCGTGCTGCCCGGCTACACCCACCTACAGCGCGCGCAGCCGGTGCGGCTCGCCCACCACTGGCTCGCGTTCGCGGAGATGTTGAGTCGCGATGCGGGCCGACAGCGAAATCTGCGATCGCGCCTTTCGGACTGCCCGCTCGGAGCGGGGGCACTCGCGGGATCCACGCTGCCGCTCGACCGGCGCCACACCGCAGCCGCGCTCGGTTTTGACGCACCGTCGGCAAATAGCATGGACTCTGTCGCCTCGCGCGACGTGGCTCTCGAATTCCTTTCGATCGCCGCGATCTGCATGATCCAGCTGTCGCGGCTCGCGGAGGAACTCGTACTCTGGTCGACCGCTGAATTCGGTTTCGTCGAGCTTTCCGACGCCTACTCGACTGGTTCGAGCCTGATGCCGCAGAAGAAGAACCCCGACGTACCGGAGCTCGTTCGCGGCAAATCGGGTCGCGCGATCGGAAACCTCGTCGCGTTGCTCACCGTCATGAAGGGATTGCCGCTGACCTACAACCGCGACATGCAGGAGGACAAGGAGCCGATCTTCGACTCCGCGACCACACTTCGCGACGCGCTCGAAGTCATGGGGGGAGCAATCCGGACGTTGCGCGTCAACACCGAGCGGATGGCGGCCGCCGCGGATGACGCAATGCTGCTTGCGACGGACCTCGCGGAGGCGCTCGTGGTTGCAGGGATCCCGTTTCGGGAAGCCCACGAGGCGGTCGGGCAAATCGTGAGGCACTGCATCGGCAAGAAACTCGACCTGCGCGCGCTCAGCCGCGCAGACCTGCAGGCGTTTCACGTCGGCTTCGCTGCGTCGGCCGCGGAGATCGCGAGCCTGGAGAGCGCCCTCGAGGGCCGAAATGTGATCGGCGGCACAGCGCGCGGCACCGTGGAAGAGGCACTCTCGATCGCCCGAAGGGACAACGCGCGGCGCCTCGGCGAGCTGCCCAACGGAGACGCCTGATGACCCGCCGGATGCTGGCCACCGCAGCGCTCGTCGGAGTGTTGGCGGCTGCTTGTGGCAAATACGGCCCGCCCGTCCGGCTGCGCTCCGAACCAGCCGCTGCCGGAAGCTCGGTGGCAACCGAAAAGGGCGGCGCTTCCACTCCCGAGGAATCGGACGAGAAGGAGAAGCGGCCTTGAGCGACGCGTTCCCGAGGCTCGATGGCCGGCTCTACGCCGAGGGCGTGCCCGTCGACCGGATCGCCGAAGTGGTCGGCACGCCGGTTTTCATCTACAGCGCGTCCGAACTCGCGGCGCGTTATGACGCACTTGACGCGGCCTTCTCCGGCGTGCCCCACACGATCTGCTATGCGATCAAGGCCAACATGAATCTGGCCGTGGTCCACACGCTGGTTGCCCGGGGTTGCGGGATCGATGTGACGTCCGGCGGCGAACTCTTCCGGGCGTTGCAGGCCGGCGGCGATCCGAGTCGATTCGTGTATTCCGGAGTGGGCAAGACCGACGCGGAGATCGACCAGGCCCTCGACGCGGGGATCCGGATGTTCAACGTCGAGTCGCGCGCAGAACTTCGCGTCATCGATGCGAGGGCTGCAGCGCGCGGTGTCGTGGCGCCGGTGTCATTTCGCGTCAACCCGGACGTCGACCCGCAGACCCATCGCTACATTTCGACGGGCCTGAGCAACAGCAAGTTCGGCATCCCGATCGCCGAAGCCGCTGATGCCTACGCGGAGGCCAAGGCGCTCGAACACGTGTCGGTCGTCGGCGTCTCCTGCCACATCGGATCGCAGATCGTGAACCTCGCTCCGATCGTCGACGCGCTGCAGCGGATTCGCGGCCTCGTCGTCGAGCTGCGCGAGGCCGGTCACAGCATCGAGCTGCTCGACGTGGGGGGCGGACTGGGCATCGTCTACGACCGGGAGCGGCCCCCATCGGCAGCCGAGTACGGGGACGCGGTCGTCGCGACCGTCGGCGATCTCGGCTGCCACCTGATCGCCGAGCCCGGCCGCTGGATCGCGGGCAATTCGGGTATTTTCGTCGCGCGCGTGCTCTACAGCAAACACAACGGCGACAAGCACTTCGCGGTGATCGACGGCGCGATGACCGATCTGATCCGACCTACCCTGTATCAGGCGTATCAGAGGATCGAACCCGTGGGACCACCGCGCGAAGGCAGCCAGGTAATCGACGTGGTGGGTCCCGTCTGCGAGTCGGCCGACTTCCTCGCCCAACAACGCGAACTGCCGATCCTGCGGCGCGGCGATCTGCTCGCCGTCCACTCGGCGGGCGCCTACGGGTTTGCGATGTCATCGAATTACAATGGCCGCTGCCGAGCCGCGGAGGTTCTCGTCCAAGGGGATCGCTTCGAGGTCGTGCGGGCGCGCGACCGCTTCGAAGACCTGGTCCGGGGCGAATCGATCCCCGAGGATCTGATTTGATGAGTCGGACATTGCGCTTTACCAAGATGCACGGCGCGGGCAACGACTACGTGGTGCTCGACGGCATCCGCGACGAGTTGCCGCCGATTCCGCCGCTGGCCGCGCAGCTCTGCGACCGGCATTTCGGCATCGGTGCCGATCAGCTGCTGGTTGCGCGGCCATCGCGCACCGCGGATTTCCGCATGGAGATCTACAACGCCGACGGCAGCCAGGTGGAGATGTGCGGCAACGGGATTCGCGCGTTCTACAAATTCCTCAGAGACCGCAGTCATACGAACGACGACGAGATCAGCGTCGAAACCCTCGGCGGCGTGGTGCGCCCGAGCTGGGCGGGCCCCGACCGGGTGCGGGTCGACATGGGGCAACCGGTGCTTGCGCGAGCCAAGATCCCGACGACGCTCGGAACCGGCGACGGGCCCGTCCTCGATGTTCCGCTCGAAGTCGACGGCGAGACGCTGCGGGTGTCGAGCGTCTCGATGGGCAATCCGCACGCCGTGATCTTCGTCGAGGATCCAGAGCGCGCTCCCGTGGGACGCTGGGGTCCGTTGATCGAAAATCACAGCGCATTTCCCAATCGAGCCAACGTCGAATTCGTCACGCCGCTCGGGCGCGACCGGATTCGCCAGCGGACTTGGGAGCGCGGAGTCGGCGAAACCCTCGCCTGCGGTAGCGGCGCCTGCGCGGTGGCCGTGGTGGCCATGCTCCGAGGCGCCGTCGACGACGAGGTCCGCATCGAGTTGCGCGGGGGCGAACTCGAAATCAGCTGGAAGGGTGACGGCGCGCCGGTCATCATGACGGGGCCCGCCGCTGAAGTCTTCACGGGCGAATTCCCGATCCGGGAGGAGTAGCGATGTTCGAAGGACTTTCGACCGCGTTGATCACACCGTTTAGGGACGACGCCATCGATGAAACCGCGCTGCGCGAGCTCGTCGAGCGCCAGATTGCGGCTGGCGTCGACCAGCTGGTCCCCTGCGGATCGACGGGAGAATCCGCGACACTCTCCCACTTCGAGCACGGAAAGGTCATCGAGATCGTGGTCTCGGCCGCCCGCGGGCGCGTCGGAGTGCTCGCCGGAACGGGTTCGAACAACACCCGCGAAGCGATCGAGTTGACGCAGCACGCCAAGGCGGTGGGCGCCGACGGCGCGTTGCTGATTTCACCCTACTACAACAAACCCACCCAGCAGGGCATCTACGAGCACTATCGCGCGATCGCCGAGCAGACGCAGTTTCCGCTGGTCACCTACAACATCCCCGGCCGGACCGGATCGAATATTGCGCCGTCCACGCTGGCGCGGTTGGCGGACGTGCCGCACATCGTCGGTGTCAAGGAAGCCTGCGGTGACATCGGCCAGATCGCCGAAGTGGTAGCCCGCTGCCACGAAGAGTTCGCGGTCCTCTCGGGAGACGATGCGCTGAATCTTTCGATCATGGCCATCGGCGGAAAGGGAGCGATCTCGACCGCCTCCAACGTCGCGCCGGAAGCCGTCGGCGAACTCGTGCGCGCCTGTCGGGACAACGACATCGCGCGCGCGCGGAAACTCCACTATCGGCTGCTGCCCCTCTTCGAGGTGCTCTTCCTCGAAACCAACCCGATTCCGGTCAAATGCGCACTGGAGCTGATGGGGCTGATTGGCAGCGCAGAGGTGCGGCTCCCGCTGACGCCGATCACCGAAGCCAACCGCGAGCGCCTGCAGGTCGTTCTCAAGGAACTGGGTCAACTCTGATGCTCAGGGTGCTCGTGGTCGGCGCGATGGGGCGCATGGGTCGATGCGTGCGCGCCGCAATCACCGATGCCACTGAGCTCGAACTCGGCGCCGCGCTCGAAGCGCCCGGGCATCCGAGTGTCGGAACCTCGATCCCCGAAGGTATTAAAATATCCGACGATCCGAAGGCGGCGCTTTCCGGCTGCGAGGTCGCAATCGATTTCACCAGCCCCGCGGCAACGCTCCGGGTAATGCGCGTCGCGGCCGAGGCTGGCGTCGCCTACGTGTGTGGCACGACCGGATTTTCCGATGCGCAGCGCGCGGAGATCGGTGATCTCGCGGCTCGAATCCCGATCGTTCACGCGCCCAATTTTTCGGCTTCGGTCAACATCCTCAGCTGGCTCACCCGGCAGGCGGCGCAGAAGCTCGGCAGCGGCTATGACGCAGAGCTCGTCGAAATCCACCATTCCGAGAAGCGCGACGCGCCGAGCGGAACCTCGCTGCACCTCGCCGAAGCGGTTGCGGCCGGGCGCGGTCAGAAACTCGCCGCGCACCTGGTGCTGGAGCGCGCGGGCAATATCGGCGCGCGGCCCAAAGATGCGATTGGCATCCAGACCCTGCGCGGCGGAGACATCGCGGGAGAGCACACCGTGATGTTCGTCGGCCAGGGCGAACGACTCGAACTCTGCCACCGCGCCTCGACCCGCGATCACTTCGCGCGCGGCGCCGTGCGCGCCGCCGAATGGCTCGCGGGCCGCGATCCGGGCCTCTACCCCATCGAACGCGTCTTCGGCCTCGAGTCCGACTGACTCTTTTCGCGCGGCGCGAGAGTTCTGTATTGGGGCCCGGGGCGGGAGAGCTATTCGCTCCAACCCCATGTCGCTCACAGCTCTCCCGCCCCGGGCCCCAGCGGACGTGTTGCGGGCGCGTGGAAAA
>Ga0326597_10004645_pt1 | contig 19261 bp, 21 predicted proteins | sample RVTome_12_FD_203789 | JGI IMG/M metagenome (GOLD analysis project Ga0326597, IMG submission 203789) | Soil microbial communities from uranium-contaminated site in the Upper Colorado River Basin, Wyoming, United States - RVT100D185 | ecosystem: Environmental > Terrestrial > Soil > Contaminated >... | reverse complement strand
TGGTCATCGCGATGCATGATGATGGCGCGTGCCGAGAACCCCCCGGCCTCGAAGAAGTTCTTCGCCAATCTGTGGCCGGGGAGGACATGGGCGTCGAACCTCGATATCCCTCGTTGGCGGAGTTGGCCCATCAGGTAGTCCCTCATCTCCTCCCCGAGGGCGATCTCCCTGGCCTCGGGCTCGACATAGATGAGGCGGATCGAACCGATCCTCTCCCCTGCCGCCTGGGGCAGGATCTCTTCCACGCGTGCCGAGGCAAACCCAAACGGGTACCCGTCGACCTCACCCAACACGACGAGGACATCAGGGTCCTCCAAGAGGCGCTGGAACGACGAGTCGACGGGCTCGGCCAGCCCGTCGGCGAGCGGCCACATCGGATGGAGGGCGGTCATTTCGGTTTCCAAGCCCCGATAGAGACGCACCAGTGCAGGGACATCGTCGGTGCCCGCCGTCCGGGCGGTTACTCTCATCGATTCCAGATCCGTATTGCTCGCCCGATCCGGCGCACGCCCCAGACGGTGACGAGCCACATCGCTTCAGCGACTATTCCGGTCCCCATCTTGGAGGTGCCGCGGGTGCGGTCGCGAAAGCTGATCGGCACCTCGACGATCCTCAGCCCGGCCTCACGTGCCCTCATCGCCATCTCCACCTGAAAGGCGTAACCCGACGACTTGGCATCTCGATAGGCAAGAGCGCGGAGCGCGCCGGCACGGAATGCCCTGAACCCCGCGGTCGAGTCACGGACCGGAATGCCGAGCATGACCCGGGCGTACAGATTCCCGCCCCTCGAGATGAGACGGCGGACCAGCGGCCAGTCGGGGGTGGACCCTCCCGGGACGTAACGTGAGCCGACGGCCAGGTCGGCCCCGTCATCGACCGCTTGGACCAAGCGGGGCAGGTCGGCCGGGTCGTGGGAGAAGTCGGCGTCCATCTCGATGACGATCTCCGCCCCGTCGTCGAGGGCGCGGTCGAATCCGGCCCCATAGGCAGGACCCAAGCCCTCCTTCTTCCCCCGATGGAGAACGGAGATCATGGAGTCGGTGGAGGCGAGGCGGTCGGCGAGATCGCCCGTGCCGTCGGGTGAGGAGTCGTCGACCACCAGCAGGCGGTACCCCTGATGGGTCACTGCTGCGGCCACGTGCGAGAGGTTCTCCCTCTCGTTGTAGGTTGGGATTACGACCGTTACCCGGTCAGTAGGCACAGTCTGCGCACAGCATCTTCTTCCGATTGGCGAGCTGGCTCGTCCTCTTCACCATGAAGCAGGACTGACAGACGAACTCGTCGGACCTCTGCAGCTGGGCGTCCACATTCATCGTCAGCTCTTCACGTCTGATGGCGCGAAGCTCCTCTACCTCGTCGACGAGCAAGGCCTCCCCGGCTTCGTCGTCGAGCAGTTCGAGCTCCTCGCTCTCCAGCTCTTCGAGGGCCTCGGTCGTCTCGTCGTCGTCGTCCTCGTCGTCGTCGGTGTCGAAGTCCTCTGCCTCGGCGACCCCCTCCTCGATGAACTCCTCCTCGTCCTCTTCGAAGTCGGCTTCCAATTCGCCTTCCTCCTCGAGGTCATCCTCGAGGACAGGGATCACGTCTTCGTCGAGGTCGTCGGAGTCCGCTTCGATCTCTTCCTCGAAGTCCTCGGTGAGCTCTTCTACTTGTTCCTTAGCCATCGTTCACTCGGTTCTGACCCCTCGGCGGAGCGGGAGTATAAGTCGGCAACCTCAGATCTTGAGACTGATCGCGGCCCGGACAACACGACCCCTGACAGTGGTATTCCCGACAGGCTCACCGTCGCATTCGACCGGCCACGTTGGCTCGGTCTCGATGCTGAACTCGGCCGCGGACAGCCTGCGCACCGCTGGGTCGGTGAGGTGGGTTCCCTTGATCACCTTGGGCACAAGGGCTGGGGCGCTGGTCTTGCGACAGTTGATCACCTGGATGTCCAGGACCCCGTCGATCAGTGTCGCCTTGGGCGCAACGTTCCAGCCGCCGGCGAAGAACTGGGCATTGGCGAGGATCACCGCCAGGGCTCTTGTCTCGATGGTCCGGCGCTCCGTGGTGATCTTCACGTTGGCCTTGGGGAATCCGGGCAGCCGGGCGGCAAAAGCCAGGGGATAGCGGGAGACTCCGAGTCGGCGACCCATTCGCATCGCGGTCTGCGCCGCTGCGGCCCCGACCCCGGTCTGGGCCACGTTGACGAAGTAGCGAAGGCCCCAGGCCCCCTCCAGGGTGCCCACATCGATGTCGTAGGTGTCGCTGGAGCTGAGGTGCCGGGCCGCCCCGGCCAGGTTCTGGGGAAGACCGAAGGTCCGGAGCAGGTCACATCCGGTTCCAACCGGCAGGACCCCGAGCACCGGGCGAGTATCGAGACTGAGTGACATCAGGGCGTTCACCGCCAGATTCACGGTCCCGTCACCACCGGTAACGGCGAAATGCCGGCTCCCGGCTCGAGCCGCCTCCTGGATCAACCACGTTGTCTCCTCGCCGGACTCGGGGGCGAAGATCTCGGCGTCTAGGCCGAGATCGGCGAGGATCTCACCGACCAGGGACGGATCAACCGGCTTGCGCCCTGCGGCCCGGTTCACGTAGACATGCCACCTCGGCATCTATCGGTCTGTCACTAGGCGACCCCTTGGGCCGCCACGACCCCGCGATCGATCGTCTTGAGCACGGCCACGGCTTCGGGGCGAAGCCCGGGTGCGGTATCCCGGAGCTGGCGCACCAGATCGACGAGCTGGCGGGAGACCCGGACGAAATCGCCGGGGGCCATCCCCCTGGTCGACAGGTCGTCGAAGTCGACCCCCGAGGCCCATTCATGCGCCGGCACCCCGAACCCCGGCTCCGGCCTTCTGGTGGGGGCAAGACGAAGCGAACGCTCGCGGTCGACGAGGTCCTTCCAAATCCGCTCCAACTCGTCCCAGCGCTCGGCGAGGGCGGCGGTGGGCCACTCGGCCAGAGATGCGGTGTCGGTCCGGGGGTCGTAGACGAAGACCGATGTGAGCGCGGCGAGCTCCGCCGGCTCCAGATCGTGGAAGACGCCCTGCTCCAGCGCCTCGGCGAGAAGCAGGTCCGACTCGTTGTATATCCCCCGCAACCGCTGCCCGCGCCCGGTCAGCTCCCATCCGCGCAGGTAATCCATGTCCTCCAGGAGTTGACGGATCGCCCCGAACTCCTCGACGAGGCCATGACCGGAGCCACGGCGGGCCGATCGATACTGCTCCAGCCTTCGTCGGGTCCTCTTGGCTCTGCGAGCCGCAGCCAGGTGTCGGGAGGCATCGGGGCAACCGGCTACCGGATGATCGATCACCTGATGCTTCTGTGTCTCCTTCGTCGACTCCCTCGGTGGGACCCGACGGAGCATGCGGACCAGGTCCTGGACGTAGCGACGGTCCCTGGGGCGAACCGGGAGCGGGACCTCCAGGTCTCCGGCGATGGTCGACCCAGCGACGATGTCCCGATATCCGATGGTCGAAACCCGGCCCGATGTGGCCAGGACCAGGTAGCGCGCCCCTCCGTCCTTGCCGGCCAGCCGCTTCAGCACCAGATAGCGGCCGTCACGGGAGCCTCCCTTGACATCGACCACCTGACCGGCTCCGATGGTGGACGAGATCCTGTCGTCGTGCCGGCCCGGCGTCGCCGTCCCCAGCAGTGACATGTACTCCTCGACGTCTCCTCTCTCGCAATGAGCCGCCGCCTCCTCCTTTTGCAGGGTGTGCTCCAGGGCGTCGATGGTGGTCTGGGCGGAGTGTCTGTCCCCTTCGCGTTGAAACGCGGCAAGAGATGCCTCGAGGAGCTGCTCGGCCTGGTCCTGGCGGTAATTCGCCACGAGGTTGGCCGTCATGTTGTAGGTGGGGCGGAAGCTGGAGCGCAGGGCATGCGAGCCGATCGAGGCGATCTCGGTGACGGAGTCGAATCTCACGAATGGCGAGTGGAGGACGACTCCATACCCCTCGACGTCTATTCCCCTCCGCCCCGCCCGACCCGTCAACTGCGTGTAGTCGCCAGGGCGCATCAGCTCATGGGTCTCGCCGTTGAACTTGGAGAGGCTCTCCAAGACCACGGTCCGAGCGGGCATGTTTATCCCCAGTGCCAGGGTCTCGGTGGCGAAGACCACCTTGAGCAAACCGGCCTCGAACAACTCTTCGACGGTTTCCTTGAAGGCGGGCACGAGGCCGGCGTGATGGGGAGAGACTCCCGCCTCGAGACCAGCCATCCACCTGTCGTAGCCGAGGACGGCGAGGTCCTGGTCTCCCAGGTGCCCGGTCCGGGTCTCGGCTATCTCCCGGATGGCCGCTCGCTGAGTGGCGTCGGTGAGCCGGACCCCGCCGTCGGTCAGACGATGGGCGGCCGCATCGCAGCCGGCCCGGCTGAAGATGAAGAAGATCACAGGCAACATCCCCTCCTGGTCGAGACGTTCCACCGCCTCGATCCGATTCGGGCTGGCGAACCGTCGTCGTCTTCCCCGCTCCAGCCCGAGCATGTGCTCGATCCGGGGATTCGGGCGCCTCCGGCCTTCCCGCTCGACGAAGGTGGGCAACAGATGCAGGGCCTGCGATCCCATACGGTCCTTGAGCATGTACATCGATTCCAAGGGGACCGGTCGATGGTCGGTGGAGATCAGTCGGGTCGGCCCCCGCCTCTCCCCCACCCAGGCGGCGAACTCCTGGTTGTTCGAGATCGTCGCCGACAGACAGACCAACTGCAGGTGTTGTGGGGCATGGATGATCACCTCCTCCCACACGGCACCACGCATCGGGTCCTGGAGATAGTGGACCTCGTCGAGGATCACCAGGCCCACCTTGCCCAGACGGCTGCTCTCGGCGTAGATCATGTTGCGGAGCACCTCGGTGGTCATCACCACGATCTCGCTGTCGCCATTGATCACGTTGTCCCCGGTGAGCAGACCTACACGCTCCGGCCCGTACGCGGCCACCAAATCGGAGTATTTCTGGTTTGAGAGCGCCTTGATCGGTGTGGTGTAGAAGGCCCTTTCACCTCTGGCCAAGGCGAGGTGGATCGCTGCCTCGGCGACAAGTGTCTTCCCCGAGCCGGTCGGTGCCGTCACCACCACCGACTGCCCCCCGGCGATCGCCCCGGCCGCCTCCAACTGGAAGTCGTCGGGTATGAAGGGAAGTCTCTCCCAGAAGAGGTCGAGCTCGGCGCTCACTTCTTCAAGACCAGACGCACCAGCCAATAGGTGGTCTCATACATCAGGTAGAGAGGTGCGGAGAGGAGCAGGAGTGTGAAGGCATCGCCACTGGGTGTGATCAGAGCAGCCCCGAGGACGATGAGAAGGATTGCCCACCGCCGACCCCGCCCCAACTGCTCCGAGCCGATGACCCCGGCCGCGGCTGACGCGAACAAGAACACCGGGAAGAGAAAGGCGAGCCCGAAGGCGAGTAGGAAGCGAAGAGTGAACGAGTAGTAGTCGCCGAGACGGAGGTTCGTGTCGACATCAGGGAAGATGTAGAGGAGGAATTCCAACCCTCGGGGGAGAGTCCAGTAGCCGAAGACCACACCACCGACGAAGAGCACCACCAGGGCGCCCACAATGGGGAATGCCCAGTTCCGCTCCCGAGGGGTCAGGGCCGGCTGGATGAAGGCCCAGACTTGATAGAGCACCACCGGGCTGGCCAGGATCAGCCCCCCGAAGAGCCCGATTCGCATCAAGACGCCCCACTGCTCGGTGGCGGCCAGAGTCTGTAGCTCGTTGTCGGGGGCCGCGGCGTGGAAGGGCGCCTCGAGGATCTCACGCAACTGGTCTGCGAAGACGAACGCGACCACGCCGGCGACGAGGATGGCGATGAATACCTTGAAGACCCGCCAGCGCAACTCCTCGAGATGGGCCAGGATGGACTGCGGTTTGTCTTCCGTCACTGCCCGGGGCCTTCTTCGGCCGCTTTCTTCTCCATCTCCTCGAGATCGGCCATGGCGTCGGCCGGAGTCGGCCCGGACACCGGCTTTGGCCCCTTCCAGTCGAGTCCGCTCACCCCCGCCTCATCGATGTCCCTGCGCAGCTCGTCTGACGACTTCTTGAGCTCGTCCAGCGGGGCCTTGAGGTCTTCGCCGACCTGCTTGATGTCGGCGACCTCGGCTTCGAGCCCGCGCCGGATGTCACGGGCGGCGGAGCGAAGCTCTGCCGTCCACTCCCCCAGCCTTCGGGCCATCTCGGGAAGTCTCGTCGGCCCGAGCACGACCAGCGCCAGCAGGAGAATGATGATGATCTCGCCACCCTGGAGCATGGGAGATGAGAGTACTGGGTATTGGGTAGTGGGTCGTTCGGGCTGATCTGCAACGAGAAAGGGTGGCGATCCTGGGGATCGCCACCCTTTGTGTGTCGAGGGGCACCCTGCCCGTGGTGCCCGTCGAAGAGACCTGCGTCTGTGTCAGCCGGCCAGGAGGCGGAACGGATCCGATTCCGCCTCTAGGGCAGCTACAAACGCATCGATCTCCCTTTCGGTGATCGGGTCAGGGTTGATGACCTGGAAGGCCACCCCCGTTGCCAACAGGACACTGACCACCCGGGAGTTGGCCGGCCTACGTTGGGGTTCGGTGCAGGTCGGGCACTTGAAGCGATAGTCACCTTCCCGGCCACCCGGACGCAGCTCCAACGCAACGTCATCGGGTGTGAGGTGAATGTCACCGCAACGGGTGCAGGTTGTCTTGATGGTCGTCATCCCTGTTCTCCGGTCTCCCATAACAAGAGGGTGATCGGCAGAACAGGTCGAAATCTGAAGCGCGAGCGCCTAGGTCGAACGGCCCTTATCGGTACCTGTCCCGCAGGGCCCCACCCATGGCCGCGACACGAGCGCGAACCTCGTCCCCGTCGAGGAGTTTCGCTCCCGCCCCGAGCCGGAGCAGGAGGCGGGCGGGGATCTCCGCATCAGGCGAATAGAAGAGGATTTCCGTCCCCCGTTTCCCCTCTTTGACCACCTCGACTGGGTAGTAGTCGAGGACCCAGGCCGCCTGTGGGTGGAGGACGATCCGGGCCACCACGTCGTCGTCGGAGGGTGAGTAGCTGACCCCGGGCTCCGGGATCCCGGACGGGCGCTCGAACCCCTCGTCGAGGACTTTCAGGTGTCTCATGCGGTCGACCCTGAATACCCGCTCTGCGTCGACGAGCCGGCATTTGCCCTGCACGTACCAGTTGCCGAGTGTGGTGAACACGGCCCATGGCTCGATGTCCCGGATCGTCTCGGTCTCCCGGCTCAGCGACCTGTAGGTGATCCGCACCACTCGTCGGTCGGCGGCGGCGCCCTTCAGCATCCCCAAGGTCTCCGGCTCCCCGGACACGTCGACCGAGATCGCCGATCCGGCGTCGGGCATCACCACTTTCGCCAGCTTGTTCACCGCGCTCTCCAACTCGGGCGAGGCCTGACCCGAGCCGACGATGGCCATTCCCGCCGCGAGGAGACTCAGTGCCTCGGTCGAGGTCAGCTTCGGGGCGCGGGCGAAGTAGTCGGCGGCGTCGATGACGACCTCGTCCCCGTCGATATACGCCTCCATCAGGTCCCCTGGGCCGTACCCGGGCAGGCCGCAGACGAAGACGGTGTTCAAGTCCCTGGTGAGCTGGGCCTCGTCGTAGCCGAATCGGTCGAGGATCTCACGTACCTCTACCCCCTCCTTGGAGAGCACGTAGGGGATCAGTGCCAGGATGCGAGCCAGCCGGGACACGGTGCGGGGACTGGTCATCCCGAGCTCTCCAGCGCCGCATCGACCCGCGCCCTGATCTCGTGTCTCAGGTCCTCGGGCCCGAGCACTTCGGCGGACTCTCCGAAACTGAGCACCCAGCCGATGAAGGCATCCCGGTTGGCCACCGGCAGCTCGCACTCCAGCGCAGCTCCGTCGGGCGCCTCGACACCAAGGGTGCGGCCCGCCCACCACGAGACCTCGGGGTCGAATCTCACCGTGGCGGTAACCCTCTCGTCTGTGCCGGCCTCCCAGGGGTGGTTGCTCATCGCCGTCTTGACGTCGAACTTCCTTGGTCGCTTGAACGCATCCCGTTTCTCCCCGACCTCGACGGCGGACATTCGGTCGACCCGATAAAGACGCTCCCCCTCGGGGCCGTCCCCGACCACATACCAGTGACCTCTGCGGTGGCCCATGCCGTAGGGCTTCAACTTGCGCTCACCCCCGTGGTAGGTGAAGCGGAGCTCACGGCGCTCGGTGATGGCGAGGAACAGGTCTCCGAGCACAGCGGTCTCGGCCCCGAGGTCGGCCCCCAGGGGCTCGATTCCCACCCCTCGCTCCGCCCCTCCCAGCTTGAGCAGGCCCTCGAGGCCGGCGTTGCTCCCGCCAAGGCGCACCATCCTCGCCGCTACCGAAAGGGCGACTCTCTCCTCCTCGGTGAGACGGGGGTCGGGGATGGCGTACTTCTCCGGGTCAACGACGTACCCGAAGTCGACTTCCCAGATGTCGAGCGCCTGTCGCTCCAGTGGGACACCGAGACTGCGCAAGAGGTCCTTGTCGCGCTCGAACATGCGGTGGAAGGCGTCGTCGCTCTGCTCCCCGTAGCCGAGGACCGTCCGGCGGATGTCCTCGGCCGTCACCGGCACCGGCGACTCGAGTAGGTAGATGAGGAGGTTGAGCACCCTCTCCACGACGTTCTGCATGCGCAGATTGTGGTCCCTTCGGGACCGCAATCTGCGCTACGGGCAACGAGCTATGAGCAATAAGCCAGAAGCCTGGAGGGGCGTGGCAGGAACTTCTGGCCTATTGCCTATCGCATATTGCTCGTAGCCGTGTCTGAGCCGAAGGCTCAGAGGCTCTCGATCAGCTTCTCCACCCGCTCGTCGTGCGATTTGAACGGGTCCTTGCACATCACGGTCCGCTGTGCCTGATCGTTCAACTTGAGATGGACCCAGTCGACGGTGAAATCCCGCTTGCGGGCCTTGGCCGCCTTGATGAAGGCGCCGCGGAGTCGTGCCCTCGTCGTTTGCGGGGGCTGGCGCACCGCCACCGCCACCTTCTCGTCGCTCACCACCCGGTCGACGAGGCCCTTGGACTCGAGCAGGTAGTAGAGACCGCGCTTGCGATCCACGTCGTGGTAGCTCAAATCCATCATCGACATCCTGGGGTCCGACATCGGCAACCCGCGCCGGTCGGCGTAACGCTCGAGCAGACGATGCTTGATCACCCAGTCGACCTCGCGATCGAGGGTCATCGGGTCCTTCTCCAGACCGGTCAGTAAATGCTCCCAGCGATCGATCGCCCCTTGGACCTCCGGGGGGAATCCTGGGCTGCGGGCGAACCTCATCGCCCGATCCAGGTATTCCCACTGGATGTCGAGCGCCGACAGCTCCCGGCCGTTGGCCAGCTTGATCTTGCGTTTGCAGGTGACGTCGTGGGACACCTCCCGTATGGCCCGGATCGGGTTCTCCAGCGATAGATCCCGGAAAACCACATCGCGTTCGATCATCTGGAGGAGGGCGACCATGGTCCCCACCTTGACGAAGGTGGCGTACTCGGACATGTTCGAGTCACCGGCGATGACATGGAGCCGGCGGTATCGCTCTGCGTCGGCGTGCGGCTCGTCCCTGGTGTTGATGATGGGACGGGACCTGGTGGTGGCCGACGACACCCCCTCCCAGATGTGGTCTGCCCGCTGCGCGATCGAGTAGGCGGTTCCCCGCGGGGTCTGGGTCAGCTTTCCGGCGCCGAGGAAGATCTGCCTGGTGACCAGGAACGGGATCAGGACGTCCACGGTCCGGTGAAAGTCTTTGTGCCGACTCACCAGGTAGTTCTCATGACAGCCGTAGGAGTTGCCCGCGCTGTCGGTGTTGTTCTTGAACACGTAGATCTCGCCTCTGATCCCCTCCTCCTCGAGCCGCTCTTCGGCGCCTCGGACCAGACCTTCCAGGATCCGCTCTCCCGCCTTGTCGTGGGCGACGACGTCTTCGAGGTTGTCGCATTCGGGGGTGGCGAACTCGGGATGGGAGCCGACGTCGAGATAGAGCCGGGCCCCGTTCTCCAGGAACACGTTGGACGAGCGACCCCAGGACACCACCCGTCGGAACAGGTAACGGGCCACCTCATCCGGGCTGAGGCGTCGCTGGCCACGGAGCGTGCAGGTCACCCCGTACTCGTTTTCCAGCCCGAAGATCCGTCGGTCCACAGAGTCAGGCTAAACCGGGCGGGGCACTGCCGTGAGATTCGCCGCACTTGCCTCGGATCGGAGACGAGTGCCATGCAGAACGTAAGACGTAAGACGCAAAACGGGGCGACCCGACGGGTCGACCTTCAAAGGGCCGGAAGCTCGTCCCCGGTCAGCCTTCTGAAGGCGCGGCGGCCGTTGGAGAAGTCGAGGACGGCGGCTTCCCAACCTTCGCTGTCCCGGCCTTCGGCCCGTCGGAACGCTTCGGTCCCGACCTCCAGAGCCCGCTCCAAGCTCATCGACTCTTCCCAGAGGTCCTTGAGTGCCTCGGTCAACTGCTCCGCCTTCCCTCCGATGGCGACGAAGTTCCGCTCGTCGTAAAGGGTGCCGTCATAGGTGACCCGGAAGAGGCGATGCTCGTCGCCCCCTTCTTCGGCTCCCTCCTCTGCGATCTCGACGATCAGGATCTCGACCTCATAGGGCTTGGGATCGCGGGTGAAGATGACACCGAGGGTCTGGGCAAAGGCGGTGGCCAGCCCCATGGCGGTGACATCGTCACGGGAGTAGAGATAGCCCATGAGATCCGCCTGACGGATGCCTGCCTTCCTCAATGTCTCGAATTCGTTGTACCGGCCGACTCCGGCGAAGGCGATGCGGTCGTACACCTCGCTGATCTTGTGCAGGGCAGTCGACGGATTCTCGGCGAGGAGGAGCACCCCGTCGGCGTAGTCGACGGCAATGATGGAACGCCCCCGGGCAATGCCCTTGCGGGCGAACTCGGCTTTGTCCCGAACCTGCTGCTCGGGGGGGACATAGAAGGGGATGGTCAACGGATCGCCTCGACTGCCTGGTGCGCCAACGGCGCCACCTCCGAGTCGTCCAGCTCGACGAATCCCTCGCTGTCGATCCGTATCACGTTGGGATAGATGCCACGGGTGAGGTCGGGCCCACCGGTGGCGGTGTCCTCCTGAGATGCTGCCACCAGCGCCTTGACGGCGAACTCGGCGGCCTCGTCGGCGCTCAGATCCTCCCGATACACGGTGCGCAGGTAGGACTTGGCCAGTCTCGCCCCGGAGCCGGTGCTGCCGAAGTCGATCTCCTCGTACCGACCGCCGACGGCGTCGTAGCTGAAGAGCCGTCCCCGGCCCTCACGGAAGTCGTAGCCGGCGAAGAGCGGGACGACCACCAGGCCCTGGAATGCCATCGGAAGCTGGCCCCGTACCAGACGGGCGAGGAATGAGGCCTGGCCATCGAGTGAGAGACGTACTCCTTCGATCTTCTCGTAGTGCTCCAACTCGACCTGGAACAGCTTCACCATCTCGGTGGCGAGGCCGGCAATGCCTGCGATCGAGATCGCCGCGTAGCGATCGGCAGGGAACACCTTTCGGATCCTGCGGTGGGCGACGAGATTTCCCTCTGTGGCTCTTCGGTCGCCGGCCATCACCACACCGCCCTCGTAGCGCAGGGCGAGGACGGTGGTGCCCTCGGGTGCCAGCGGAGGTTTCTCGCCGGCGGGAAAGCTGAATGTGGGCCGGTTCCCCATCGAGTCGAGCAAGTCGGTGAAGCTCGAGCCGGGGCTGGGCGCCATGAGCGGCAGCGGGCCCGTGGGTTCGATCACTCCCCGCCCTTCTGGACGTAGTTCTTCACGAACTCCTCGGCATTCTCCTCGAGGACCTCGTCGATCTCGTCGAGCAGATTGTCGAGTGCCTCCAGGTCCGCCTCGGTCTCTACCTTCTCGGCAGAATGCTCCTCGGACTTCTTCTTCTCCTGGTCCCGGGACTGGGACCGTTCTCTGTCAGACATCTGATTTCATCCTCCTAGGCGACGCAGAAGGTCGGCCGCGTCTTCGGCTTCGTCGATCATGGCCCCGACCAGATCGGCGCCACCTCGCAGCGGCTCCATCATAGGAACCCGTTTGAGATGCGATTCACCAGTGTCGAAGACCAGCGAGTCCCAATTGGCAGCCACCAGCGAGTCGGAGAACTCGGAGACGCACCGACCGCGAAAGTAGGCGCGGGTGCGGGTCGGCGGGTTGAGGGCGGCGTCCTGGATCTGCTCATCGTCGAAGAGCCGGCGCATCGCCCCCCGGCTCACCAGCCGGTGGTATAGCCCGCGATCAGGGTCCACGTCGTGATACTGCAGGTCGAGGGCGCGCAACTTGGAGTCTTCCCAGCTGAGCCCGTCCCGCTCGACGTACCCTTCGAAGAGACGACGCTTGGCCGCCCAGTCGAGCGTGTCGGCGAGCCGGGTCGGATCAGTGCCAAGCAACTCGAGGGTGCGCTCCCACTCCGTTATCACCTGACCCCACACCGGGTCATCCAACTCCTTCTCTACGTATTTGGCCAGCCACTCCAGGTACCTGCCCTGCAACTCGAGGGCCGTGGCCGTTCCCCCGCCATCCAACTCCAAGGGGCGGCCGAGGCTCAGGTCATGGCTAACCCGCCAACAGGACTCGACGGGATCGAGGAGATCGAGAGGATCGGGGAGGGCCCCGTCCTCCAGAGCGGCGAGCATCAGGGCGGTGGTCCCGACCTTGAGGAAGTCCTGATACTCGGAGAGGTTGGCGTCACCGATGATGACATGGAGACGCCGGTACTTCGACGGGTCGCCATGGGGCTCGTCACGGGTGTTGATGATCGGCCGCTTCAACGTGGTCTCGAGGCCGACCTCCTCCTCGAAGAAGTCGGCTCTCTGTGTCAGTTGGAAGTCGACGGCGGGACGGTCGTTCTCAGAGCCGACCTTGCCGGCGCCGGTGTAGATCTGACGGGTGACCAGGAACGTGGTGGCGAAGCGGATGACGTCCCCGAACGGCGTCTCCCGGGAGAGCAGGTAGTTCTCATGGGCCCCGTAGGAGTTCCCCTTCCCGTCCGAGTTGTTCTTGTAGAGCGAGACCTGCTTCCCGGCCAACTCGCTGGCGGAGCGGGCGGCGGACCGCATCACCTGCTCCCCCACCTTGTCGTAGAGCGCCGCCTCCAAAGGGTCGTAGCACTCGGGGGAGGAGTACTCGGGGTGGGCGTGATCGACGTAGAGGCGAGCACCGTTGGCGAGCACCGAGTTGACCACCGCTCCTTCCGGGTCGACCACCCCGAAGGTGTCGTGCCCGAAGCCCCTGGCGTCCCTACCCGGTGACTCCTCCTCATAGGACCACTGAACTTTCACCCGATCCCCGGGGTAGCTGTTGACCACGAGCGACGAGGCGACGGCTGGGTTGAAGCCGATGTCCCCCCTCACCACGATGCCGTACTCGGTCTCGGTGCCGAGCACCTTGTGTATGGCCATCAGAGGTATTGACCCGCTGAGACCTTCTCGATCAACCGACTCTCCTCATCACCGTCGACCAGGGTTCGGACATAGACGATCCTCTCCCCCTTCTTGCCGGACACACGGGCCCAGTCATCGGGGTTGGTCGTGTTGGGGAGGTCTTCCTGCTCGCGGAACTCCTGCTTGATGGCGTCGATGAGGTCGGACTGGCGGACACCGGGCTCGCTACCAGCGATTTGCCGCTTGATCGCGTCCTTCTTCGCCCTTCTCACAATGTTCTCGATCATGGCGCCCGAGGCGAAGTCCTTGAAGAAGAGAACCTCCCGGTCCCCGGAGGCATAGGTCACCTCGAGAAAGCGGTTCTCGTCGGACTCTGAGTACATGGCCTGGACCGTGGCCTCGATGTAGGAGTCGATGACCTTGGCCTTGTCCCCGCCATGATCCTCGAGCGCCTGGGCATCGAGCGGGGTCTGGTCACTGATGTAGATGCGGAAGATCTCTCGGGCGGCGATGGTGTCGGGCCGGCTGATCTTGATCTTGACGTCGAGACGGCCCGGTCTGAGGATGGCGGGGTCGATCAGGTCCTCGCGGTTGGAGGCGCCGATCACCACGACATTCTTCAGCGACTCCACCCCGTCGAGCTCGGAGAGGAGCTGGGGCACGATCGTCGACTCGACATCGGAGCTGATCCCCGTGCCCCTGGTCCGGAACAAGGAGTCCATCTCGTCGAAGAAGACGATGACCGGCACGCCTTCGTCGGACTTCTCCTTGGCCCGCTGAAAGATGAGGCGGATCTGGCGTTCGGTCTCCCCCACCCACTTGTTGAGCAGCTCGGGGCCCTTGATGTTGAGGAAGTAGGAGCGGACGTCGGGACTCCCGGTCTGCTCCGAGACCTTCTTGGCCAGACTGTTGGCCACGGCTTTTGCGATCAGGGTCTTGCCGCAGCCCGGAGGGCCGTAGAGAAGGATGCCCTTCGGTGGCTCGAGCTCGTACTCACGGAAGAGGTCCTTGTACATGTAGGGCAGCTCGACCGTGTCCCGTATCTGCTCGATCTGGTCGGCCAGCCCCCCGACGTCCTCGTAGGTGATGTCGGGAACCTCTTCGAGAACGAGCTCCTCCACCTCGGGACGCTCCATCTTCTCCAGGACGAGCCCGGTCTTGGTGTCGATCCGCACGTAGTCACCAGGCCGGAGCTTGACGTCCGCCATGGTCTCGGAGCGTTGCAGCACCCGCTCCTCGTCGGCATGGGCCAAGACCACCACCCGGCCGTCGCTCAGGGCTTCTCGCACCCGGAGCACGTCGCCGGCCGGCTCGAAGTGTCGGACGTCGATGATGTTGAACGCCTCGTTGAGAAGAACCTCCTGTCCCACCTGGAGCTTCTTCACCTCGACGTTGGGCTGGGCAGCGACCCGCAGCTTGCGGCTGCCGGTCAAGATGTCGATGGTGCCGTCGTCGTTGACCTGGAGCACGGTCCCGAAGTTGTTGGGGGGGGAGGTCAGCTTCTCCACCTCTTCCCTGAGCACGCCGAGTTGCTCCCTGGCCTCTTCGAGCACCGCCGAGAGCTTGTCGTTCTGTGCCATGGCACGGTCGAGTCGCTCCCGCATACGGCTCAGCTCGTTCTCCAGCTCCTCCACCCGGGCCGGAGACTCGCGGACACGACGTCGCAGAACGGCGATCTCCTCCTCGAGCGCGGCTACCACGCCGCGCAACTGAGTGGCGTCGTCCGGTCTCCGTCGTTCGTCCACGGGCTTCCTCCTGGCCTGGTCGCCTTGTCCAGCAGTATACGAATCGGTCTCTTTACTTCTTCGGGTTCCCGGCCCGAGACCCGATCATGCCACCTTGACCCGACAATGAAGAGCGTCGGCCGGCCGGGACCTCGACTTGAGCGGTGTCAGCGATCACGTCTCGATGAAGATGCACTTCCCGGGGCGGGGCCCCCGCCTCAGACTCAGGCTGGGCGGGGCGCGGTCTTCCTCATGAAAACCAGGAACCCGGTGTGCCCGATCATGTTGTGCTCCGGTCGAACCGAGCGGCCCGACACGTTCCAGTCGCGGACCAGGAATTCCTTGATCTCGATCTCGGTGAACACTCCTGTCGCTCGGGCCCCTTCGACCAGGGTCTGCACCTGAACCACCGTCGGGAGGTAGGAGGCGAGCAAGCCGCCAGTGGGCTGGTGCTCGGCGGCTGCCTTCATGACGTGCCAGGGCTCGGGAAGGTCGAGGACGATCCGCTCCGGGTCTACCGCCTCCACCGCATCGGCGACATCGCCGACGCGAAGCTCGACATTGTCGGGGATCCGGCCGTACCAGCGCTCTACGGCCTTGCGGGCGTGGGCGGCGTGGTCGTCTCGCACCTCCACGCTGACCACCCGCCCGGTCGGCCCGACGACCCGGCTCAGGCCCAGGGTCAGCGCACCCGACCCGGTGCCGGCCTCGAGCACCGTCATACCGGGGCCGATGTCGGCGTAGACCAGGATCGGGCCCAGATCCTTGGGATAGACAACCTGGGCGCTCCGCTTCATCTTGAGGACGAAGTCGGCGAGACGGGGGCGGAGCAAGAGCAGATGGGCCCCGGTCGAGGACTCCACCCAACTTCCGTCCTCCCGACCGATCAGATCGGTGTGGGCCACGGCGCCTTCGTGGTATTGGAAGGTTCGCCCCGGGTCGAGGGCGAGGAGGAAGTGACGTCCCTTGTCATCGATCAGCAGGGCCGGATCACCCTCGGCGAGCTTCATGAGAAGATCGAGAACACCGAGATCCCGAGGGCGAGGACCATCGAGACCACGACGACCCAGATGATGACCTGGACGAGTTTGCGATTCTGCATCGGTTTGAATGTGGTGAACTGGAGGGCAACGGTAGACACATGAAGAGCCTCTTACGCCTCGTCGGGTTCCGGGACATGCGAGTCGCCGGCGTCGAGCGCACCCTGCGCGGGCTCCGCAGTGGTGATCAGCGGGAGCTGTACACCGGCCTCGGCCTGGCTGCCCTCGCCTATCTGAGCAATACCAGGCCGCGCCGACAGCTCATCTACCGCAAGCGGATCCCGGAGGGCTCCGCCATCGTCGTCCACCACCGTCGTCGCGGTGACCCCAAGATCGAGGTGGTCAAACCGAAGTAACGCTTCTGTGCGGGTTTACACCGCGTCCAGCCGCGCGGACCCGCACAGAAGGAATCTGTCGGGGCCAGTCTGCAGACTCGTGCTCCATGAGATGGGATGAGGGAGAGATTCGGAGTCTGGCTGCCGATACCCACGCCTTGGTCGATCGGCGAACGGCCATTGGGCTCGGAGCCAGCGACGCGGTCATCTCCAAGCGAATCCGGGAGGGCACGTGGAGGAGCGTCCATCCGGGCGTCTATGACCTCAATGTGACCCACCGCCAATGGGTTGGAGACGTCCACGCCGCGGTGATGGCCGCCGGTCCGCATGCTCTGGCTTCGCACCGCACTGCAAGCGTGCTCTGGGGTTTGGACGGAATCCGCGGACGGATGCTCGAACTCACCGTGCCGATCTCCAAAGAACCCATGCCGACCGGGGTCGTCATCCATCGAACCCGGCGTCGGCTTCCCCGGATGCTCATCGACTCAATCCCGGTCACCGACGTCGAGCGGACGCTCCTCGACCTCGCGGCGATTCTCCCTCCGATCGTGGTCGAAAAGGCCATGATGAGCGCTCTACACAAACGCCTCACCACGCGTGACATGCTGGCACTACGCCTCTCGCAGTACGGGGGAAGAGGGGTGAAGGGGACACGAAGGCTGCGACGGACGCTGGCACGGGTCGACGAGGGGATAACCGGCAGCCCCTCCGAGGTGGACCTGATGACGATGATGCGACCAGCCCCCATCCCGATGCCGGCATGCCAGCTCGAGATCACCTTCCCCGAGGGGGACCACGCCTATCCGGACTTCGCCTGGCCCGCCCTGGCGAAGTGCGTCGAGGTCGACGGGTTCGACGCTCACGGCGCGCCCGATGCCCTCGAACGCGATCTCATCCGTCAGAACAGGTTGCTCGAGCTGGGCTGGGAGATGAGACGCTTCAGCGCTCGGAGGATCCGCCGCGACCCGGCCGACGTGCTCGACGAGATAATTCGCTTCGTCAACGGCTGACGCATCCACCCATGACCGGCCAGGAGACCGTCTCCCCCTGCTTCTGTGCGGGTTCGCCGCGCGTCTAGCCGCGCGGACCCGCACAGAACGAAGGTCAGACCCGGTACACCTCGACCAGGGCCTTGCTCCTCGAGCCGCGTCGGCGGCCGAAGATGAAGGCGGCCAGTACCAGCAGGGCGACCACCACTCCGGCGATGACCGCCGTGTCCTTGGCCGACTCCCTGGTTTGATTGACTGCGGAGACGATCTCGTTCGCCTTGGCTTCGATGTCCTGTCTAGTGATCGTCACTCTGCATCCTCCAAACGACCAGACCCGCCCCTCCCGCCGCGGCCAGCGCGGTGACGAACCTGGCCAACACCACCCACCACTCGCCACGCGGGAGCCACATCTTGAGCCCGTTGTACAGGGCGAGGACCAGGAAGAAGGCGCCGAAGGAGATGGCGACAGCTCCACCGATGCCCATCCCCGCCGTCCTGCCGAGGCGTTTGGCCGGCTCGAGTGTCTCCTGACGCAGGTACTCCCGCGACATGTCGATCAGCTCGGTGGTCAACTGGGGGATCTCGCGCGGCTCGGGCATCGAGCACCAAGGCTAACAAGGGCTGGACACACCGCCACTGCCCGGTATGGTGCATTCCCAGTGAACTTCGTCAGATCATTGACGTCGTTGGGTCCGAAATACATGGCCCTCTGGGTGGGTCAAGCGGTGAGCCAGTTCGGGACCTACGTCGCCTGGGTGACACTGCCTCTGCTGGTGCTCGACATCCAGGAGAGGACCGGTTCCGGGTCGACCCTCGACTTCGCCCTGACCTATGCGCTGGAGACGGCTCCCTCCCTGCTTCTCGGGTTGTTCGCCGGAGTGGTCCTCGACCGCTGGCACTTGCGCCCGATCATGGTGGCCACCGATCTCCTCCGCGCCTCGGCCTTCTTCTACCTCGTGGCCACTTACGGCTCCCATGGGATCGGCACCGTGTTCGCCATCGCCTTCATCGTCGGCTCGATGACGACCTTCTTCGACGGTGCGCTGTTCGCCCTGATCCCATCACTGGTCCCGAGACGACGTCTGGCCGATGCCAACAGCTTCGTCGCCGCCAGCCAGCAAGCGAACTTCGCCGTCGGCGCCCTGGCCGCCGGAGTCCTCGCCTTCGCATCGGGGGGCCCCGAGCTCGGTCTTTTCATCAACGGTCTCAGCTTCGTCATATCCGCCGTCTTCCTGATCTGGGTGGGCCGGGTCCAGCACCATCGAAGTGCCAGCGACGTGCGGGCCCCTTTCTTCAAAGAAGCGTTGCACGGGCTCCGTTACATCTGGTCCGAGCCGAGGCTTCGGATCACCACCGTCGCCGCCGCCGTGCCCAACTTCGTGATGGGCTTCATCGAGGCCACTTTCGTTCTGCTCTTCTACGTCATCCTCCGGGCAGAGAACGACGTCCAGGTCGGGATCCTCGTTGCCGCCATGGGCATGGGGGGCATCGTCGGCGCCCTCCTCGCCCCGCAGGTGATCCGCACGATGGGCCTGGGCCGGACGATGACAGTCGGGATGATCGTCAGCGGTATCCTTCTCTTCTCGGTGATGTTCACCACCTATGGGCCCGCCGCCCTCGCCCTCAACGCAGGGTGGATGATCGGTGTCTCGTTGATGAACGTTCCCCTGGCCACGATCAGGCAGCACTACGCGAGGGAGAGCATGCTGGGGAGGGTGATCTCGGCCAGTCGCGCCATCGGATGGGCCACGTTGCCCATCGGGGCCCTGGTCGGCGGCTGGCTTGGTGAGACAGAAGAGACGCTTCCCCTCGTCGCCCGGGTGTTTCC
>Ga0326597_10004644_pt1 | contig 19263 bp, 14 predicted proteins | sample RVTome_12_FD_203789 | JGI IMG/M metagenome (GOLD analysis project Ga0326597, IMG submission 203789) | Soil microbial communities from uranium-contaminated site in the Upper Colorado River Basin, Wyoming, United States - RVT100D185 | ecosystem: Environmental > Terrestrial > Soil > Contaminated >... | reverse complement strand
TCACAGGCGATTTTGCGGGCGCCGCGCGGATTGGTGCAGATAAACACGGTCCGGGCCCCCCGTCTTCTCGCCTCGGCCATGATCGCCAGCGTAAAGGGGGTACGGCGGGAGGCCGCCAGGCCGATCAGAAGGTCGCCCGTCCCGATTCTGTGCTTCCTGGCCAGGACCCGACCTTCGGACTCGTTGTCCTCCACGCCTTCCCTCGAGCGCACGAGAGTCTGTCGTCCGCCGGCAATCAGCCCGACGATTCGCTTCGGATCGGTTCCGAACGTCGGGGGGCACTCGGCGGCGTCCAGAACCCCGAGTCTGCCCGAAGTGCCTGCGCCCGCATAGAAGATGCGCCCGCCGCCGCGCCACGTCTGCTCGTACAACCGCGCGGCCCGTGCAATGGGGCCGAGCACCCTTCCCACGGCGGCCACGGCACGCCGGTCCTCCGTGTGGATCAGCTTGAGTATATCCGCTCTGCCCGCCAGGTCGATTTGGCGCGTGCGCGGATTGATGGACTCCGAAGTCAAGGACGCGAGCTCCCTGGCCAGACGAGCCAGGCGCGGGGAACCATAGGCAGGCTTGGTGTTCACCGATCAGGCCCCCAGGGCGGCCAGGCGCGGTCGAGCTGCGTGTCTTCCGCCAGGAAGACCTCGCCCATCCCCCCGGCGCCGAGCTTCTCGGTGATCTTGAACTGCTGAATCTGCCGACCGATCATCCTCTCCCCTTAGGTTTGGAGCTGGGCCAGCCGCGCCTTCGCATCGGCGATCTCCGGGAGTCCATCATCGGCGTCGCGCCAGATGCGCAAGAACGTCGTGTACTCCTCCACGGCATCGGACCTGCGCCCCGATTTTTCATACGCCTGCGCAAGCCAGTAGTGCAGACGCACGTCGGTATCGGCGTTATCCCATCGCGAACCGTCGTAAACGTCACTGGCGTGTTCGAGCGTCGTCACGGCGTCGCGCAGCCGCCGCGAGCCCATGTGGCCGCGTCCCAGCGTTACCAGGGCGAAGAAGTCCGGCAGATCAGATCCGATGGCCCTCTCGATCCATGTCACCACCGAGTCGCACTTCCCGAGATTCAGCGCCACCAAGGCCCTGACGAAGGAATAGGTCCCCGAATCGGGCATGGCGGGTGTGCCGATCTGCGCGCGCATCAGATCCAGGATTGAATCGGCCCGGTCGGCATGACCGAGGTAGGATTCGAAGTACGCTTCGTCGTCCAATGTGGAGAGCTGGGACTGAGCCGACGTGTCGACCCGCCCTCGGATATCTTTCGCCTCGCGCACATCGCGCACGGCGGCGGCGTAATTGCGCCCCAGAAGATGGGCGTATCCTCTGAAGAGATGAAGCCCTGAAAGTCGGGAGTCCACGCCGACTTCTTTTTCGTGCAGCTTGATCACGGAATCGAGCTGGCGCACGGCATCCTTGAATTGTCCGCGGTGAATGGCGCAGAGAACGAGCATGGATCGCCCCCGCGAGCGCGTCTCCGGGTTGTCGCTCGCGATGACCGGCGCCATGATCTTTTCTGCACCGGCGTAGTCTTCGCGCAGCAACATTATGCCTGCGACTTTGTAGGCCGTGAGCGTGAACTGTGGGTTGACGTCGAGGGCCTTATGGAACGACGCCAGCGCCAGATCGGGCTGCCCGTTGCGGGCGTACAGGTCACCGCGCGAGTCGTAGGGGTTGGGTTCGTTCGGCGCTATTTCGATGTACTTGTTGATGGCCCAGAGCGACTGCTCGAGGTCGCCCTGCGCGTCGTAGCTGTAGGCCAGCAAATTGTAGGCTTCCTTGAATTGCGGATCGAGCTCCACGACTTTCCGGTACATCTCGATGGCGCGCGGAAGGTCCTGCAGAGCCGCGTCGTTTCGATATATGTCGCCGAGACTCATATAGGCTTCTTTATCGTCTGGATAACGAGTCAGGAGCGCCTCCAGGTGCGTGACGGCCTCGGCGCTCCTTCCATTGAACCGAGCATCCCGGGCGAGTATCAACTGGCGGTCTCGTTCGTCGGCGCGGTCGATGTAAGCTTTGGCCGACACAATGGCTCTTCGGGCGCCCGCGACGTCGCCCCACCAGAACTGCCTCGCACGCGCAAGCCCCAGGTAGGCCATGGCGAAGGTGGAGTCATACTTGAGGGCCTCATTGAACTTTACCTCGGCCTCGGCCCAGCGGTACTGGTAGCCAAGATCCCGTCCTTCCAGGTAGAGCCGGTACGCGTCGGTGGAACCCGAAGCCTGCTCTTTCGCGGCGGCTCCGCTTTCGGCCAGCGCCTCGGTGGGCAGCGAGAGGCTTTTCCTGAGACCGGCTTGGAGGCGATCGACGACGCGATAGATCGATTCGCCGGCGGCGCCTTCGATGGTCGGCGCCGCGAGCACATTGCCGCCGGCGACTTCCACCAGCTGGGCGGAGAGGACGAAGGTGGGCTCCGACTGCATGATGCTGCCCGTAACCATCCACTTGGCATTGGCTTTCTGGGCTACCTGCGTCGCCATGTCCGCGGCGATGGTCCGCTCCCCTTCGCGCCCCAGCTGTTTCAGAAGATCATAGAGGCGCTGGCTGGAGACGACCTGCACGTACTGGGCGCCGGACAGATCGGAGATGAGCAGATTCGCCACGATCTCCCCCAGGCGTTTGGTGTCCTCGCGGTCGCCGAGGTTGTCGAAGTACATGACGGCGATGCGATCATCACCGGCCGTAGCCTCCGACGTGGGTTTGATGTCGATGCGCCACGGCTTGAAGACCAGAAGCAGCGCCGCCGCGATGACCACGACCATCGCCGGAATGACGAAGCGGCGCGATTTCTTCGGAGGCACGGCGAGCGGCGGGCGCACGGCGCTGTGCACCGAAGAGGGCGTCGGGCCCGAGCTGCGCTGCAGCAGTTTCAGATCGGAGAGCAGCCCGCCGGCGGTCTGGTAACGCAGGTCGGAGTCCTTTTCGAGCAGTTTGGAAACGATCCGCTGCAGATCGTCGGGCACGTCGGCTTTGAAGCGCGCCAGCGGCTCGGGCGTGTCGTTGGCGATGGCGTAACGGATGGCGTCGGTGAATTCCCCCACGAACGGCCGACGCCCCGTGACCATCTCGTAGAGCACGACGCCCAGGGAGAAGAGATCGGAGCGCTGATCCACCGCGTCGCCCCGCCCCTGTTCCGGCGATTCGTACTGGATGGTTCCAACTGTGGTGCCTACCTTCGTTTCCGTCGTCGCACGCCGCGATTTGGCAAGCCCGAAGTCGAGGATCTTCACGCGGCCCGACTTGTCCATCAGGACATTCGCCGGCTTGATGTCGCGGTGCACGATCCCCGCTTCGTGCGCCGCCGCGAGCCCCTCGGATATCTGCGTGACGATGTGGACGGCCTTCGGAGTCTTGAGGTCACCCCGCGCGATGAGCTGCTCGAGCGTCTCGCCCTCCACCAGTTCGAGTGCAATGAACAGCCGCCCCTCGTGCTCGCCGATCTGGTACACCGTGATGATGTTCGGATGGTTGAGCGCGGCGGCCGCCTTGGCTTCGTGCTGAAAACGCGACTTGAACTACGAATCGGACGAATACTGCGGCGGCAAAAACTTCAGCGCAACTTTGCGATCCAGCTCCGTGTCCTGGGCCAGATACACTTCGCCCATACCGCCGGCGCCGATTCTGTCTTTGATGAGAAACTGACTGATGCGCGAACCGATCATTGTTTTCCTTACTCGAACTCTGCGTTGACTACGCCCGCTTCCAGGAGGGTTGGCAAACCGCCGTTAGAAGCGACCTGCACTCGATCTGCACCTACGCGCCCAGCGTCGTCAGGCGCGATTTGGCGTCTTTGTACACGGGGATATCCGTGTCGGCGTTCTTCCATTGATCCCCGATCGCACGGTACATCTCCTGTGCCTTGTCGCGCCGGCCTGACTTTTCGTAGGCCTGTGCCAAATAGTAGGGTAACAAGATGGACATCTCGGGCCGGGCCCAGCGGGACGACCCGTAATTGCCCAGCGCCTGCTCGAACATCTGAATGGCGTCGCGCAGGTTGCCCGCCGTCAGATAGGCGCGGCCCAGCCAGAACATCTCATTGAACGTGAGGCTCGCACCGGCCTGACGGTGAAAACAGGCTGCCGCAGAATCGCCCTGGCCCGCCTGCAACGCCGCACATCCCATAAGGAACTGATACGTGGCGCCCATCCACTGGATATCACGCTCACCCAACAAAGCCAAAAGCGAATCTACCCGTGCGCGGTTTTTTGTGTCCGTCTCCCAGAGGGCGGCTCCTACAGTGACCATCGTGAGCATCCGTCCCGAGGAATCGATACGTCGAGCAATCGTCGCCATGTCCTTGACGTTCTTGTGGAGATCGTCGTAGCGGTACAACAGGGCGAGAATATCGCCACGGCGAGGCATGTTGGCCTGCAGGTTCTGGGCGTCGCGCCCCGCTGTGCGATCGGCGGTGGTCGCGGAATCGAGAAGTCGAAGAGCTTCCTTGAATTGCCCTCGATACATCGCCAGGTTCACCTGCAGCTTGAGTCCGTGCAAACGCGCGTCCGGGTTCTCCTGGGTGAGAAAATACCGCGACAGCCGCGCGGCGTCATCATGACGGCCGAGGAACATATACATGGCGAACGCGCCGTCGTACGCGGAGGTGAAGTTGGAATCGATCTCGAGCGCCTTGAGGTACGAGGCCAGCGAGGCTTCGAGCTGACCGTTGCGCGCGTAGAGCTCCGCGCGGCTGTCGTACGGATTGGGCCGGTCGGGCTGAAGCGAGATGTATGTGTTGGCGGCCAGAATCGATTTCTCGAAGTTCCCCTGCTCGTCGTAGATGTAGGCGAGCATATTGTAAGCCTCGCTGTATAGCGGATCGAGGGTCAGAAGGGTGTCGTACAGTGCGACCGCACGATTGAGATTTTGCACTTCCGGCGCAATACGGTAAATGGTCGCCAGAAACGTATAGGCTTCCTTCTCGTCCGGATGCTCCTTCGTGATTCGCTCGTACGTCTTGATCGCATCGGCCATGCGATTCTCAAACCAGAAATCCAGCCCGGTGATGTAAAGACGGTCCAGATCGCTCGCGCGATCGGAGTATTGCATCGCCTTCTTCAGCTCCTCCTTGGCTCCGGCGAAATCGTCCCAGAGACTTGCGCGAATGAGCGCCAACCCATAATGAGCCATGGCAAAGGTAGAATCGAGCCTGAGCGCGGCAAGGTAACTCTTCTCGGCTTCCACCTTGCGATACTGGTTCTCGAGATCGCGGCCCTCAATATAGAGGGCGTACGCATCGGCCGAGCCTGAGGTGAGCTGCATCACCGGCCGGTCGAGCTCAGCCAGGGCCGCGGCAGGAAGCGCCAGATTACCCTTGATCCCCGCCGTCAAGCGGTCGACCACGTCAAAAATCTCCTCTCCCGGGCGACCGCGCACGGTGGGGGAGGCGAGCACATTGCCGGTGGCCACGTCCACGAGCTGCGCGGAGACGACCCAGCTTGGGCGGGATTGCAGAATCGATCCGGTAAGCATCCACTTGGCCGTGGCCTTTTTCGCCACCTGCGAAGCGATGTCGGGGGTGATAACGCGCGAACCTTCCTGCCCCAGCTGTTTGAGGATGTCGAAGAGCCGCTGGCTCGAAACCACCTGCAGATAATTCGAGCCGGAGAGCGACGAGATCAACAGATTGGCCACGATCGAGCCCTGTCTCTGGGCATCGTCGGGGTCGGCCATATTCTCGAAGTACATCACCGCCAGCCGGTCCTCACCGGCCGACGCTTCCTGGCTCGGCTCGAACTTCACGCGCCACGGATTGAAGACCAGAAGCAGCGTGGCCATGATGGCCGCGAACACAGGGATGACGATGCGCGCGATCTTTCGACGCGGCGGCGCGGCGGCCGAATGATAGGATGAATGCACCGACGACGGCGTCGGGCCAGAGCTGCGCTGCAGAAGTTTCAGATCGGATACCAGACCGCCGGCGGACTGATAGCGCAACTCCGGGTCCTTCTCGAGCAGCTTGGAAACGATCCGCTGAAGATCGTCCGGCACATCCGCCTTGTAGCGCGCCAGCGGATCCGGCGTCTCGTTGGCGATGGCGTAACGAATCGCGTCGGTGAATTCACCGGCGAACGGGCGCCGCCCGGCGATCAGCTCGTAAAGCACGACACCCAGGCTGAAAAGATCGGAGCGCGGATCGACCGTGTCGCCCCGTCCCTGCTCCGGCGACTCGTATTGGATCGTCCCGACCGTCGTCCCGATCTTCGTCTCGGTGGTCGCCCGCCGCGACTTGGCCAGCCCGAAGTCGAGGATCTTCAGGCGCCCCGATTTGTCCACCAGGATGTTCGCCGGCTTGATGTCGCGATGCACGATCCCTGCGTCATGCGCGGCCGCCAGCCCTTCGGCGGCCTGCTGTGCGATTCTCACGGCCGTAGAGATCTTCACGTCGCCCGCTTCGATCATCTGCTCCAGCGACCGCCCTTCCACCAGCTCCAGGGCGATGAACAGGCGCCCCTCGTGGTCGCCGAGTTCGTAGACCGTGACGATGTTCGGGTGATTCAGGGCCGCGGCCGCGGTGGCCTCGTGTTCGAAGCGCGCCTTGAAGTCCGGGTCGGCGCTGTAGTGGGGCGGCAGGAACTTGAGCGCCACGCGCCGCCTCAGGCGAGTATCCTCGGCGATGTACACTTCGCCCATACCGCCCGCACCGAGTTTTTCGGTGATTTTGAACTGGTGGACCTGCCGGCCAATCATGATTGCGATTATCGCTCCTAACTTTGCCCCGGTCAATTAGATACGTAGTATCAAGGCCAAACGTTGCAGCCAGGATGCAGACGCGCGAAGGACGCCAAGGGGGCCGTTTCGCCTCTAGATACGGATTCAGTCGATTATGAGCAACTCCTGTTCGGCGCGGGTGACGGCGGTGTAGAGCCAGCGCCGGTAGGCATCGCCTTCCCAGAACCGGCTCTTTTGCTCGAAAACGATGACCCGGCGGGCCTGGCTCCCCTGCGCTTTGTGAACAGTCAGTGCATAGCCGCGGTCGAAGCGATCACCGATTTCGATGGGGAGAAGCCCCTCCACTTGATCGAGGCGTTTCGGCTGGTCGATCTGGTGTGCGGAAATCCGGCCGATGTAGAGCCGGTCCTCCCCGTCCATCTGGAAGACGGCGTTATACCAGTGATTTTCGCCCCCCTCGGATTCGGGCTCAACGGAGACCACCGTGCCCAGCATGCCGTTGAACACCGGGTGCTGGCGGGCGCCCCAGTTGTTCTGCAGGCAGATGATCCGCTCGCCACAGGCCAGTTCATTCCCGTTGAACCCGAGACTGGTCCGGATGTGGCGATTGAGAGCGATGCGGGTGCGATTGTAGCCGCAAAGCACCATGGTCTCGGCGTCGAAGTGCGCGAACTCCTGCTCGAGCCTTTCGTTCGTGGCTTCATCGCCTTTGGCCATCTTCTCCACTCCGGGGCCGAACTGCCCGAACGGAATGGCCCCTTCAGTCCGCGCCAGAAACGACAACTTGATGATGGGGTTGCCCTCGGCCTGGCGGTGGATCGTCTCGAGCCGAAGCTCGGGCTCGGCCACGAGGTTGAGCGTCCCCTCAATCGGTGGAAGCTGCCCGTGGTCACCGATGGCGATCACCGGGAGACCGAACGCGCAAAGATCATCCCAGAGCCGCTCCCCCACCATCGAGGCCTCGTCGACGACGATCAGGTCGAAGGGGATCTCCCCGACCCGGTGCCAGGTGAAGAAGCTCCCGAGCTCATCCGCTTCGGCTTCGTAAATGAGCCCGTGAATGGTGCCGCAGTAGTCCTCCTTGCGCAGGGCCGAGTGCAGCTTGAGCTTGTTTCGCAGCACGCTGGCCGCCTTGCCGGTGAAGGCACAAAAGGCCACGCGCGTCCCCTTGTATTCCTTCGCGAGGAGCTTTCGCAGCGGGCCGAGAATGGTGGTCTTGCCGGTGCCCGCGTAGCCGCCGACGGTGACGTACGGTTTGGCCAGCTCACGACGCCAGTCCAGTACCGCGTCCACCACGGCCTGTTGCTCGGCCGTCAAATCGATCGCCATCGAGCAAGCATAGACAAAGGGCGAAGGCGGGGGTAGACCATTCGCGCCCGGCTTCGCGGAATGGGATCTTTACCGCAGTTCCTGGCCGGCGCCCCTCATTTGCGCCCCTCGTACTGTGCGAAAATTGCACCGGCGAATCGGCGACGTGCGCCATTGCGGACGATTTTCGATTGTAAGTCGATGCGGGAGAGCACGTGCGTCCGGCATGGCGAAAATCCGCACAATTCTTGCTGGAAATACGGTTCATGAACAGGCGAAAGTTCAAGCCCGACTGGATTTCGTGGCCCGGTGTAGTCGTGCTGCTCGCGCTTCTGATCATTCTCTGGGCGCTTCTGATGCCGCATCCGCCGGGCTTCTGACGAGCTTCTTTCCGCTCCGCCTGCGCCGACGGTCACCGTTCGCCGGGCCCTCATGGTACATCACCGCGGCAAATCACTTGTAGTGCGCACAATTCCGCTCGCGCTATATTCCGTGCATGGAGAGCGCGGTAGTCAGCACCGTAACAGCTGTCTTTGCCTTCGGAATCCTGGCACAGATCATCGCCAACCGGATCCGCGTCCCGAGCATTCTCATTCTGCTCCTTTTCGGCGTGGTGCTGGGCCCGTCCGCCCTGGGCTGGGTGCAGCCACGGGTCTTCGGCGATCAATTCATGACCTACGTGACCCTGGCCGTGGCGGTCGTGCTGTTCGAGGGAGGGCTCTCGCTAAGCTTGGCGAACTACCGGAGCATCTCAGGGCCGGTGCAGCGCATGGTCTTCTATGGCGGGCCGCTGACCATCATCGGAGGAACAGTGGCGGTGCGCCAGATTGTCGGGCTCTCTTGGAGTTCCTCCTTGCTTTTCGGCGCCTTGATCATGGTGACCGGGCCGACGGTGATCATGCCGCTTCTGCGGAAGGTCCGCATTAGCAAGAACCCCGCGGAACTGCTCCGGTGGGAGGCGGTGCTCAACGACCCGGTGGGCGCCATCATCGCGGTCGTGCTGCTCGGGGCCATGACCGGCGCGGGCGAAGGAGGCACGGTCTTCGCGCTGCGCGAACTGGTGATCCGGCTGTCGGTGGGCGTCGTGGTCGGCGGCGTCGGCGGCTTTCTCTTGGCGCGTCTTCTGCGCAGCCGCCCCCCCGCCACCGACGAAGAGATCGAACTCACCGGGCTTGTGGTGCTGGCCTCCGCGGTGGCGTTTTATGGCCTCTCCGAGCAGGTGGCGCACGAGTCGGGAATCATGGCCGCCACCGTGGGCGGACTTTTCGTGGGTGCCGGCGGCCTTCCCTATCTCGACGAGATCAAGCGCTTCAAGGGGCAGCTCACGACCTTCATCGTGTCGGTGCTGTTCATTCTCCTTGCGGCGCAGGTCCCGCTCTTCGGGCTCTGGCTGTTGTTCAAACCGGGGCTCTACCTGCTTCTGGTCGTGGCGTTCGTGATCCGGCCGATCGTGGCGTTTATCGTGACCATCGGCTCCAACTTCAGCTGGCGCGAAAAGCTGTTCGTCGGCCTGGTGGCGCCGCGAGGCATCATCGCCGCGTCGGTGGCCGGTTACTTCGGCCTGGTGCTCTTGCGGGAGGAAAACCTCGAGGGCTTTGCGCTCGAGGCCTTGGTGTTCATCATCATCGCCGGCACGGTTACCTGGGCGGGGCTGTTCGCGAGGCCCCTGGCGTGGGCGCTGCGCATCGGCCGCTCCAATTCGCCCGGTATCCTTATGGTCTCGGCCGGCACCTTCGCGCGCGAACTGGCCAGGCTCCTGATACCTGAGAATATCCCGGTCAAACTCGTGGACCGCTCGTGGGAGCATGTCCATCGGGCGCGCGCCCTGGGCCTCGAAGCACACGCCGGCAATGCGCTCAACGCCGATTTTCTCGAAGGCCTCGGCCTGGAGGAGATCGGGAGGCTGTGGGCGCTGACCACCAACGACGAAGTGAACACCCTGGTCAGCCAGGTGGGGCGCAAGCTGCTCGGCACCGGAAACGTGTACCAGGCCCGCGGCGAGGCGGGCGGAGCGGTCGCCGAGCATTTCTCCGAGACCGCCGGGCTGCCGCTGTTCGGCGAAAAGTTCTCGGTTAGTGCAGCCGACAGCCGGCTTCTGGGGGGGGGCGTGCAGCTTGTCACAGTGGACAAGGAAAAGGATCTGCCGCTGCCCGATCGTTTCGAGCCCCTGCTCCGGGTTGCGGACGGGCACGCCCATCCGGAAGGGTCGCAAGGATGGCCCGCCATTGGTCGCTTCATCGGCTTTCTTCCTGCCGTGGAAGTGATGTCGTGACGGATCTTCGAGCGCGCGTGCTGGCCACCGTGCGCCGGGGCGGACTCTGGCGGCAGGGCGAACGCATTCTCGTTGCGCTGTCGGGCGGGCCGGACTCCGTGGCGCTTCTTCGCCTACTGCACGAACTTCAGGGCGCAGAAGCAATCACCATCGGCGCCGCCCATGTGAATTACGGCCTGCGGGGCGCGGAGTCGGACGGCGACGCCGCGTTCTGCGCGCGCACGTGCGACCGGCTGGGCGTTTTGCTGCACTCGTTTCGCCCGGAGCCGCACAAGCGCGGCAACGTGCAGGACTGGGCGCGGTCCGAGAGGCGACGCATGCTGGAGGAATGCGCGGCCAGGGGAGGCTACGCGCGCGTGGCGCTCGGTCACACGGCCGACGATCGCGCCGAGACGTTCCTCTTGCAGCTCTTCCGCGGCGCCGGACCGGATGCCCTGGGTTCGACCTTCACGGCGTGGGAGCCGTACATTCGCCCGCAAGTCGAACTCCGACGCGCCGAATTGCTCGCTTACCTGGCAGCGAACCGCATTCCGTTCCGCACGGACCGCAGCAATTACGAGTCCAAGTATCGGCGCAATCGAATCCGCAACGAATTGCTCCCCCTGGTCGGCTCGATCTGGCCCGACGACGCAGTGGCGATTCTGAATCGCCAGCTCGACCTGCTCGCGCTTGATTCGGCCTGCCTCGACCGGGAGGCCGACACCCTGTTTTCGGCGGCCCGGCGCGGCTCCGGGGAAATTCGCCTTGCCGCTTCAGAACTCTCGAAATATCCTCCGCCTTTGCAGTTACGGGCGCTGCGGCGGATGGCCAGAGCGCTCGGGGGCGCGCCGTCTAGAGATTTGAGCCTTGCGCTCCTCGATCTCCTACGTGGTCAGCCGGGCCGTCGAGTCACGCTTGGATGCGATCTGGAAGCGGAGCTGAGCGCCGAGCAAGTGTGGATGTACCGCTCGCGGCCAAAAGGCAGACCCATCCCGGTGGTGATCCCCGGGGCCACGGTGCTTCCGGACCGATCGCGGCTGGTCGTCAAAGCCGCGACCGCTTCGCCGCCGTATCCCGACGGGCGCCGCGCGGCGCGGATCGCTCTGGGCGCGGGCACTGTCGGCTGGGAAGTCAGGCCCGCGCGCGCCGGCGACCGCATGCGGCCGTTCGGGATGACCGGAACCCGTCTGGTCATGGATCTGCTCGCCGACGGCGGAATTCCGCGCCATGATCGAGGCCACGCGTGGGTCCTGGTGCGCCACGCGGAGATTTTCTGGCTCCTGGGGGTGCGGCTCGCCGAACCCGCGCGGGTGGCGCCGGACGATCAGAATGTGTATGAATTTACCTGGTGCGCCGAGACTACTATATATGAGGACGATGGAGCCTGAGGACCGCATGACCGATCACGCCCTAAAGCCGCTGTTCGGGCGCGCCCAGCTGGACGCCAGGATTGCGGAACTGGGGCAGGAGATTTCGACGCTCTACCGCGGGCGAAATCCCCTCCTTGTGGCGATCCTGAAGGGATCATTCATGTTCCTGGCGGATCTGTGCCGTGCCATCGACGAGCCGCACGAGGTCGACTTCGTGGCTACGGAGGCCTATATTCACGGCCGCGTGAGTGCGGGTCACGTGCGGCTGCTCAAAGATACGGACGTCGACATCGCGGGCCGGGACGTATTGATTGTCGAAGATATCGTGGATTCGGGGCGCACGCTCAGCAAGATCTGCCAGTTGTTCGGCGCGCGCAATCCGGCCTCGCTGCGGGTGGCGACGCTGCTTGACAAGCCCGAGCGGCGCGAGGTCGAGATCCCGGTGACGTTCGTCGGGTTTCACGTACCCGACGAATTCGTAGTGGGTTACGGTCTCGACCTGGCGGAACAATACCGTCACCTTGACGGTATCTATATCTGCCGTGTAGAGGATGGCGAGTAGAGCCTGCGGCGAGAAGAGTTCCCCGCGAGACCTGGAACTGGAGATCGGTTTTGAAGAGACACTTTGCTCTGAATCACAAGGATGACCGCGGCATGCCCCCCGATCGCGGGGGTTCGGGCCGCCCGCCCAGGCGCCAGGGGCCCGACTCCGGCGGGAAGCCCGACGGCAATCCCTGGCGGCGCACGTCGCGCACCCTTTTGTTCTGGCTCGTTTTGGTGGTGCTGGCCGTGGCCATGTACCAGATGCTCGACCCGTCGCGCGTGCGGCGCGTGCCGATTACCTACTCCGAGTTCAGTTCCGAGCTCGAAAAGGGGAACATCAAGTCGGTGACCTTCGCGGACCGCACCGTAAAGGGATCGTTCAAGACGCCTTATACCAAGACCGCCTCCAAAGATCGGCGCACGCCGACAGGATCGTACAGCGACTTCGAAATGATCCTTCCCTTTCCCGACGCCTCACAACTCGTCGCGCAGCTGCAGACGGCGGGCGTGGAAGTGAGCGCCGAAGAGCGGGAGTTCAGCTGGACCACGCTGCTTCTGACGTTCTCCCCCTGGCTGATTTTCATTTTCGTCTGGCTTTTCATGATCCGCCAGATGCAGGGGGGCCCCAAGGGACTCTTCAGTTTCGGCAAGTCCAAGGCCAAGCTTCTGACGGAAAACAAGCCCAAGGTGACGTTTGCCGACGTGGCAGGCGCCGATGAAGCCAAGGAAGAACTGCGCGAAGTGATCGAGTTCCTGAAGGAGCCGGCGAAATTCCAGAAACTGGGGGGAAAGATACCGAAGGGGGCGCTGCTTCTCGGCCCCCCGGGAACCGGCAAGACGCTTCTGGCCCGCGCCGTGGCCGGCGAAGCGGGTGTGCCGTTTTTCAGCATGTCAGGCTCCGACTTCGTGGAGATGTTCGTCGGCGTGGGCGCCTCGCGCGTGCGCGACCTCTTCGACCAGGGGAAGCGCAATGCCCCATGCATCATTTTCATCGACGAAATCGACGCCGTGGGACGGCACCGCGGCGCAGGCCTGGGCGGCGGGCACGACGAGCGCGAACAGACGCTCAATCAACTCCTGGTGGAGATGGACGGCTTCGAGTCGAACGAGGGGGTGATTCTGATCGCCGCCACCAACCGTCCCGATGTGCTCGACCCGGCGCTCTTGCGCCCGGGACGCTTCGACCGGCAGATCGTCGTGGACGCGCCCGACGTCAAGGGGCGCGAGGGGATTCTCAAGGTTCACACGCGCAAGATCGCCATTGCCGAGGAGGTGAACCTCGAAGTGCTCGCACGCGGTACGCCCGGACTGTCCGGCGCGGACCTGGCCAACCTGGTAAACGAAGCGGCCCTCTTGGCGGCGCGCCGAAATCGTGAAAAGGTGCTGATGGTCGATTTCGAGGACGCCAAGGACAAAGTGATGATGGGCACCGAGCGGCGCAGCCTGGTGATCACCGAAAAGGAAAAAGAGACCACGGCGTATCACGAGGCGGGCCACGCCCTGGTCGCGCGCTTGATCCCGGGCACCGACCCGGTGCACAAGGTCACCATCGTGCCGCGCGGGCGCGCCCTCGGCCTGACCAGCTACCTGCCGGTGGACGAGCGCCACACCTACTCTAAAGAATACCTCGAGGGGCGGATGGCGTTCATGCTCGGCGGGCGTGTCGCCGAACTGCTCATCTTCGATCAGCTGACCACCGGTGCCGGCAATGATCTCGAGCGCGCCACCGACCTGGCCCGGCGCATGGTCTGCGAGTGGGGGATGTCCGACAAGATGGGCCCGCTCACCTACGGCAAGAAAAAGGAGGAGATCTTCCTCGGCCGCGAGATCGCCCAGCATCGCGACTACTCCGAAGAGACCGCCCAGCTCATCGATGGCGAAGTGAAACGCATCATCATGGAGGCCGAGGAGAAAGCGCAGAAGCTCCTTGCGGAAAACCTGGACAAGCTTAAGCGGATTGCCCGCGCGCTCCTGGACCGCGAAATCCTCGACGGCCACGAAGTGGACCAGCTCATCAACGGCGAGGATCTGCCCGCCCAGGCGGTCGCCCCTTCCCCCGCGACCGGCTGAGTTTCCGTCCATGCCGGCTTCGACTTTGCGCCACGTATTCCTGCAGGAAACGGGTCGAGACTTTCGGAGGCGCTTCGAGCCATGCCTCCGAAATCTCTATGTCCGCGGGACCCTGGTCGGGTAGACTCCCGTCGGACTTCAAGAGGTTAACTTTTCGCATGGCTCCTCCCGACGCCGGCGATTCCGATCAATCCCGCGCCCAAAAGCAGCATGGTTCCCGGTTCGGGCACGGCTGCGGCGGTCGACAGGTGCGCGCCCGGCGTGGGGATGTCGAGCACTCTGAAGTCGGCGAAGTTGTCGTCGGTGTCGGTCCCGAAGCCGTCGCGCGACAGGCTTTTCCCGGCGGGGACATCGATGGCGTAGTTGCCTTCACCTGCGTTGAAGGCCCCGGCGTCGCCGTACTGCAGCGCGTCCACGACGAGGCCGGTGGGATCGACGAGGCGCACCGCGTCGGGTCCGTTTTGCCAGTCCACATTGCCTACGAAATCTTGAACGAGCGCGACCATCCCCGCCGCCTGCGAGGTGGCCACGACCAGAATTCCGTCCAAGGGTACGAAGGCACCCGTCAGATTCACGGTTTGATAGACGTTGCCATCCGCGCCGTTGATCCCGACCAGGCTCCAGCCCGAAAGATCCATGCCGGCCGGGGCGAAAATCTCCGTGAAGGCTTCGGTGGCATCGGCGGCGACCGCGTCGTAATAAACCTCATTCAAGGTCGGCAGGGCACGGGCCGGCCCGGCCAGGTTCAAAACTCCAAGCGCTACCAGGCTCATCAGGCGCACACGTCGCATCCAATTTCTTCTCATTCATCCTCCTTGGGGACACCATTGTCCCCACTTGCACTTTGCGTGCGTTCACGTTTCACTCTTGCACGACCGTCTCGACCTGGCGGAAAATGGTGCGCGGGCCCGCGACTTATCCGCGTCGAGGAACGGTAGGCGTTCCTGCCTGAGCAGTAATCAACTCCCCTGCCCGCGCAGGGGATTCGTGGTCACATGTTCGGGACGCCGTGCAGGGCAGAAGGACGGCGGGTCAGAGGAGACTAACGGGGTGCGCCGCCGCCGACACAGCGCGCAATGATCTAACGCGATTGCGCACGAAAGCGCACGCTGTCTTCACTAACCCCTTCGAATCGTTGCATGTGATCTGCGGAGCGCGAGTTGCGCGTGGTTGCGCAGGTCGCGCATTCGACCACGGCTGCGGCCGCCGCCCGGGTGAGCGACCTGACCCTCTTCGAATGGTGCTGCCCAGCATTGCCTCGGTGCGGCCGAAGGCGCAAGTCCAAAGCGCGCGGCGCCCTTCTAACGCAAACGTGTCTCATTTGAGAAGGGACGGAATTCACCTTGTAAGTGAACGCTGCCGCATCTAATTTCCACTTTACACGGCCCCCGTAAAGACACGTCCGACCAGGAGCAATGCTTATGCGGCAGAACGTCCTTCGTATCGCGGCGGCTCAGCGCACGCATTTGGCAAGCCGACCGATCATCGCCACGCATCTTACCACTGCCATCGCCCTGCTTGCCGGACTTCTGCAAGGATGCACGCAACAGGCCGCCGGCCCGCCGGCCTCCCGGCTGGAGCTCGTAACCGACGTCTACCACGGTGTCGAAGTTACGGAAGCGTACCGGTGGCTGGAGGACTGGGATGACTCCTCCGTGCAGGCGTGGAGCGATGCACAGAACGCTCATGCGCGCACCTATCTGGATGCCATTTTGCAGCGTGTGGCCATAAAGGAGCAGCTGACCGAATTGTATAGCGAAGGTTCCACGCGCTACAGCGACCTCAAGCGGCGCGACGGAATGATCTATGCAATGAAAAACCAGCCGCCCCACCAGCAGCCCTTCCTGGTGGCGCTGGCGTCGGCTCACGACACCCGGTCAGAGCGGATCATCATCGATCTGAACAAGCTCGACACCAGCTACACCACCGCCATCGACTTCTTCGTACCGTCCCGTGACGGCAAACGACTGGCCGTGTCCATGTCGATGCGCGGTTCCGAAAAGGGGACGGTGTATGTTTACGACGCCGCCACAGGTGAGCGCCTGCCCGACGTCGTACGCGAAGTCAACGGCCCCACCGCAGGCGGGGGGGTCGCCTGGAACGCCGACGGCACGGGCTTCCATTACACGCACTACCCGCGCGCCGGCGAGCGCCCCGAGGAGGACCGCAGTTTTTACCAGCAGGTGTACTACCACAAGCTGGGTACGCCGACCGAGCAGGATGTGTACTCACTCGGCGAAGACTTCCCGCGCATCGCCGAGATCGACTTGTCCACGTCCGACGACGGCCGCTACATCCTGGCGATCGTTTCCAACGGCGACGGCGGCGAGTACGCACACTACGTCCTGAGTCCCGACGGCAAGTGGACCCAGATCACGCGTTTCGAAGACAACGTCACGAAGGCCGAATTCGGCCCGGATGAGGCCCTGTACCTGTATTCCCACAAAGACGCGCCGCGCGGCCAGATTCTCCGCCTGCCGCTTGCGAAGCTCGAGCCGGCACGCGCGAAAGTCGTCGTGCCGGAAAGCGACGTCACGATCCGTGAATTCGAAGTGACCGACAAATATATCTACGTCGTCGACATTCTCGGCGGACCATCGGATGTGCGCGTGTTCGACCACCTGGGGCGCGCTCAAACGGCATTCCCGGTTCCACCGATCGCAGCCGTAGGTGGGCTCACAAGCATCGGCAATGACAGGGTGCTGTACAACACGTCGAGCTACATCGAACCGTCGGGCTGGAACGAGTACGATCCTGCCTCGGGCAAGGCGACGCGCACCGCACTCTACGTCACCTCGAAGGCGGATTACAGCAACGTGGAAGTCGTGCGCGAGTTCGCCACCTCCAAGGACGGCACGAAGGTGCCCGTCAACATCCTTCGCCGCAGGGGACTCACCCTCGACGGCCAGAATCCGACGATGCTCTACGGTTACGGGGGCTACGGCATAAGCATGACGCCCAGCTTCGATGCCGGGTTATCCCTCTGGCTGAACCAGGGCGGCGTGTACGCCGTGGCCAATCTGCGCGGCGGCGGCGAATTCGGCGAAGAGTGGCACCTCGAGGGGAACCTGACGCACAAGCAGAACGTCTTCGACGATTTCGCGGCCTGCGCCGAACACCTGATCGCCGCCGGCTACACGAATCCTTCGCGCCTGGCGATCCAGGGGGGCAGCAACGGCGGCCTGCTCATGGGCGCCGCACTCACCCAGCGACCCGACCTGTATCGCGCCGTCGTCTCGTCCGTGGGCATCTACGACATGCTGCGCGTCGAGCTCGACCCCAACGGCGAGTTCAACGTCACGGAGTTCGGCACGGTCAAGGACCCCGACCAGTTTGCCGCGCTGTACGCCTACTCGCCCTACCATAACGTCAAGGATGCGACGGCGTATCCTGCGGTGCTGTTCCTCACCGGCCAGAACGACGGCCGCGTCAACCCGGCGCACTCGCGCAAGATGACCGCGCGCCTGCAGGTGGCGAGCACCTCCGGCTACCCGCTCCTTCTGCGCACCAGCGCCGAGACGGGCCACGGCGCCGGAACCTCGCTCGACCGCCGCATCGACCGCCAGGCCGACATCTACGCCTTCCTCTTCCGCGAGCTGGGGATGGACTACACCGATCGACCTGCGCTATGATCGCTTTCGAAGTGAGTGAACTACTCGCGGCGCAGAGGAGGGCCTGACGGTGCTCGTTTTCTTCGCCCCGGCGGAGAATTGGTGGACGTTGGCATGATTCTATATCAGCAGGGGCGATTGGATTTCGCAAAGGCACCAATTTCTCTCAGGAATGAGGGCACCATGCTGGGATACGCCATGGCACTGGTCAGGAACCTCTCAGTCTCGATTTGCCTTGCACTTGAACCGTCCATCGGAGATGCGGAGCAATCCAACGACATATTCTTCGATCTGTGGGCGCCTCATCTGCCAGCGACAGAGAGCCCCTGTGCCGATTTCAAGCAACGTGTGAGCGATTACCTGTTCCAGAGGCTGGAGGACTCGTCGCTCACACCCGAACACGTTTTGGGCCAAGCCAAGCGGCTCTACGACAACTACGGAAACTCTCCCCGATTTCTCCCTGACAGTGCTCTCGCGGAGTGGCTGGATCCTGTCTATCTCGTTGATAGTGTAATGGCTCAAGGTTTATGGCACCTGAAAGCAGTGAGCCCCATGGGTAAGGAGCGGTATCCCATTGCCACCTTCTTCGAGGCGATTGATGGCTGTGAGCCCATCTGGATCGGACCACCGGAGAGGCTCTCTGACCAGTTCATAATTACTACCATCAATGGTCGCTTTCTCTGTATGGGCCTACCGTACACCAGCACACCAGAAGACGAGTTACGTCTCTTCAACGAGGAAGGAAGATTGCCGAGCATCGGTGACACAGTTTTTGTTAATTCGGAGGTGGGGGAGAATTTTTCGGACACTCTCTTCTTGGGCCGTTTCAATCATGCCCTATCGTTGACAGGCTCCTACGGACAAGATCTGTCGCACGAGCGTATTATCGAGCTGTTCCTGAGGGCCCTTCTGCCTTACGATATTCAATTCGTTATTGACGATCCCGAGGAGCTTGACGGTTTGTACCGATTTATCTCCTGGCCCTGGAAGGTGGACCTTCGGAAGACCGCGGGTCAGGACGTATGGGACAGCCTGACCGTAGCCGGACTGAGGAATGGTCGATTCTTGCGGTCTCTCCCGGCTTACGAGGGAAAACTCCTTCATGCCCTTCCTTCCACCATCGTTGAAGGGGTCGACGGCGATTGGTTCCAGCAGAGTCATGCAGATGATTCGATCCCCTCAACGGTCTTGAAGACAGTACTATTGAGCAGATCTGCTCATCTGGTTCAGCTTCGCTTCACGTTTGACGACCGGACTGGAGTACTCGACAGGGTCGACTTGATTCGTATTCGAGATTTTGGTCGGCACTTTTTCAAATTGCAATGACTACACCAGGCGCCGGGAGCGCGGCGGACCCGGGCCTGGCCATCGTGGACGATGCGAAGCAGCGGCTGGCGGCATTGAAGGACTAGAATTCCGGATCGAAGCCGAGGCCGGGGCGC
>Ga0326597_10004643_pt1 | contig 19264 bp, 19 predicted proteins | sample RVTome_12_FD_203789 | JGI IMG/M metagenome (GOLD analysis project Ga0326597, IMG submission 203789) | Soil microbial communities from uranium-contaminated site in the Upper Colorado River Basin, Wyoming, United States - RVT100D185 | ecosystem: Environmental > Terrestrial > Soil > Contaminated >... | reverse complement strand
GGCCGACTCCACGGGGTAGGCCGGACGGACCGCATAACGCATTTAACGCAAGAAACCCGATGAACGCGATCAACGCGCAACGCAATAAACCCAATGGACTCTATAGACCCAACAAACTCAAACGACCCAACGGACCCTAAAGACCCAACGGACCCAACAAACCCAACAGGCCCGAGCAACCATACGAAGCGAACCAACCAGTGGTAATGAAGTAAACTGTCCCCGGAATTCCATAAGTTTAGCCGAGCAGGAGTCGAACCATGAAGGTCGTTATTCTAGCGGGCGGTCTTGGAACGAGACTTAGAGAGGAAACCGAATTCAAACCCAAACCCATGATTACGGTTGGTGACAGGCCTATCCTTTGGCACGTCATGAAAATCTATTCTCGTTTTGGGTTTAGGGAGTTTGTTCTCTGTCTGGGTTATAAAGGCGATGTCATCAAGGACTATTTCCTGGGATACGATCTTTTGAACAGCGATTTCACAATTCGCCTTGGGACAAAAGAGGTCATTCGGCACGGCGTTGTTCACGATGAAAGCGATTGGCAGGTTACCTTGGCGGAAACGGGTCTTAATAACATGACCGGCGGACGGATTAAGGAAGTTGAGAAATATATAACTGGAAATACCTTTTTGGCAACATATGGGGATGGACTGGCAAACATCGACATTAATAGCCTTCTAAATTTCCATCGTGAGCAAGGCAAGATCGCAACCGTCACGGCTGTGCGGCCTGTAGCGCGTTTCGGAGAACTATCGGTAGATGGCGATTTGGCAAAGTCATTCCGGGAAAAGCCGCAGATACAGAATGGTTGGATTAATGGTGGGTTCTTTGTCTTTGAAAAGAAATTTTTTGATTACCTGGATGATAATTGTATTTTGGAAAAAGAACCTTTGGAGAGGCTGGCGCAGGATAAACAATTGGCCGTTTATAAACATGAAGGCTACTGGAAATGCATGGATACCTACCGGGATTTTGAGGCCCTAAATCAAGAGTGGGCCACTGGTCAGCCCGGATGGATGTTCACGGAGCAGGAAATGCCGCTTAAAAATGTATCCCATGGGTAATTTCTGGCAGCACAAAAGGGTATTCGTTACGGGGTGTACCGGCCTATTGGGTCCCTGGTTGACGGAAAGCCTTGTTCGAAAAGGCGCTCTTGTGGTGGGGTTGGTTCGAGATCGCGTTCCTATGTCCAATTTCTATTTACTGAGGTTGGAATCCCAGGTAATCGTGGTCGGGGGGGACATCACGGACATACCGCTCTTGGAAAGAACCCTGAACGAATACGAGATCGACACAGTGTTTCATATTGCTGCCCAGGCAATCGTCCCTACAGCGAACCGCTCACCGATTTCCACGTTTGAGTCCAATATCCGCGGCACGTGGTCGCTTTTAGAAGCGACCCGAAAGTCTCCCTGGGTCCAAAGAATCATTGTTGCTTCCAGCGACAAGGCTTATGGAGAGCACGAGGAGCTTCCCTATCGAGAGGAAATGGCCCTTTCTCCAACGAACTTTTACGATGTCACAAAGGCGAGCGGTGACCTGTTGGCCCGGGCCTATCATAAAAATTTCAATCTTCCTGTGTGTATTACTCGTTGCGGCAATCTTTACGGTGGCGGGGACCTCAACTTCAATCGTATTATTCCCGGTACTATTGAAGCGGTGTTCCGAGGAACGCAACCGGTCATCCGGAGCGATGGGAAGTATGTGAGGGACTATTTTTATGTTGCCGATGCCGTCGATGCCTATCTGAGCTTGGCGGAGCACATAGATCAATCCAGTGAAGTTGCTGGTCTGGCATTAAACTTCAGCAACGAGGAGCCGATAACCGTTTTGGACTTGGCTGCCAAGATTCTTAAACGAATGGGAAGGGAGGATTTGGAGCCGAAAATTTTAGGAAACGCGTCTGGTGAGATTAGGAAGCAGTATCTATCCAGTCAGAAATCACGTCGGCTGTTAGGTTGGCTGCCAAGGTATACTCTGGACGAAGGCCTAGATAAAACCATCGCCTGGTACCGTAGGTTTTTTGCCGAAAGGAACAGGCTCAGTGATTGAAGGCGTTTCCATTCATCCATTAAAACAGATCATGGATGAGCGCGGTAAGGTAATGCACATGCTCCGGCGCGACGATTCCTGGTTTGAAAAGTTCGGGGAGATTTACTTCTCGGTGATTTATCCCGGTGTAATAAAAGGGTGGCATTTGCACAAACAAATGACTCTCAACTACGCGGTTGTTAGCGGAAACATCAAGTTGGTCTTGTATGATGATCGACGCGGTTCCCCGACCAAGGGGGAAATCCAGGAAATTTTTGTAGGCGAAGAGGTAGGCTCGCTCGTTACGATCCCGCCAAACATATGGAATGGTTTTAAAGGAGTCGGTACACGGCGTGCTATCGTCGCAAACTGTGCGACGGAACCGCATGATCCCGGTGAGATTATCCGTTTGGATCCTTTCAGCGACAAGATTCCCTACGATTGGAGCTTGAGGCATGGATAGCCCGGTGGCGGCCGTGATCGGTGCGTCAGGTCTGATCGGCCGGGCTCTGGTGCGGGTTCTCGAAAAGAACCAGTATCAGGTTAGGGGGAACTATTGCGCCCATCCGGCCAACGGGTTGACCGAGCTGGATATCACCGATGCGTCTCAGGTCCACGACTGGTTCCGCGCGACGGCTCCCCAAATGGTGTTTTTGACGGCGGCCCTGACGGATGTGGATTACTGTGAGGACCACCCGGAGGAGGCCTTCCGCGTCAACACGGAAGGCGCAAGGAGCGTAGCGCGGGAAGCGGCCCGCTGTGGCGCCAAGCTCGTGTTCTATTCAACAGATTATATTTTCGATGGGGAAGAAGGTCCCTATGACGAGCACTCTGAGGGTCGCCCGGCGAATGTGTATGGAAAGAGCAAGCTTGCAGCCGAAAATTTGGTCCAGGAGCTTTTAAAAGACTATCTCATCCTGCGAACCACGGTGGTTTACGGGTGGGACCGTCGATCCAAAAATTTTGCAATGCAGGTCAACGAAAAGCTTCAGGCCGGGAAAAGCATCCGTGTTCCTGATGATCAGGTGGGTAATCCGACTCTAGTAGACTACTTGGCAGAGGCTAGCCTCCGTTTAGTCCAGCAGGACGCAAAGGGGATAGTCAACGTCGTCGGGCAAGACCGTCTTGCTCGTGCGGATTTGGGAAGAAGCCTAGCTCGGGCATTCGGTTTGAATCCGGAGTTGATTGTTGGAATTCCAACCGCAAGGTTGGGGCAGCGAGCTATGCGGCCCCTTCAGGGTGGTCTTAAAACTGACAAGTTGACTGCACTATTGGGTACGGAGCCCATGCCCCTATCAGAAGCGCTAAAGCGTCTTCGCAGACAGTGGCGGGCTGATGTGAAGATTACCTACGCAAAAACGGAGAGGAGGGGTGAGCCGGCTCGTATTTCAAGCGAGATCTTTGAAAGGGTAAAAAGATATTACGAATTGGTTCACCGGGAGAAAGAGTTTATTCCGTTTTCGACACCGGTTCCCTATGCCGGCAGGGTGTTCGATGAGCGAGAAATGATAAGTCTTGTCGATAGTGCTCTGGACTTTTGGCTGACCCTTGGTCCCTACGGTGACCTGTTTGAAAAAAAGATGAGATCTCTCTTCGACTCGCGAGATTTCCTCCTGGTGAACTCCGGATCCTCGGCAAACCTGATTGCCATCGGGTCCTTGATGTCTCCCGATTTGGCCGGTGGTTTGGAAAAAGGGGACGAGGTGATCACTCCGGCAGTAACCTTTCCCAGCACTCTATCGCCGATCGTTCAGAATGGGCTGATCCCGGTTTTTGTGGATTCCGAGGTCGGGACCTATAATATCGATCCTGATCTCATCGAACCAGCTATATCGCCCCGCACTCGGGGGTTGGTTATCCCGCATACTTTAGGAAACCCTTGCGACTTGGACATTATCGGTGACATCGCCCGCCGGCATCATTTGTTCCTAGTTGAGGACAGTTGCGATGCTCTAGGTTCCGTGTTTCGTGGAAAACTTCTTGGAACCTTCGGTGATGTGGCGACGCTGAGCTTCTTTCCGGCCCATCACATTACCATGGGTGAGGGGGGAGGGGTTGTTGTAAATAACCCTAGGCTTTCCAAGATTATTCGTTCGCTGCGCGATTGGGGAAGAGACTGCTGGTGTGCTCCCGGAGAGTCAAATACCTGTTCCATGCGTTTTGGCTGGCAGTCGGGTGAGTTACCCAAAGGCTACGATCACAAATACATTTACTCCCATATCGGCTACAATCTGAAACCAACGGACCTCCAGGCGGCTATAGGCGTTCGTCAGGCCGATCGTCTTCCAGAGTTCGTGGCCAGACGGAGGGACAATTTCTCCAGGCTATATCGGGCTCTCGATCAATATCAGGATTTTATAGTCCTTCCGAAGTGGAATGTCCATTCGGAGCCGGCCTGGTTTGGATTCCCCATAACAGTGAAAGAGCCTCTCTCCAAGAGGGAGTTGGTGCATTGGTTGGAAGGGGCGAAAATCGAGACCAGAGCCGTGTTTGGTGGCAATATACTGCGTCAGCCAGGATTTTCACGGATTGCGTGTCGAGTTTCGGGAGACTTGAGCCAATCCGATGTCATCATGCGGGACACCTTCTTTGTTGGTGTCTATCCCGGACTCACGGAGGGAATGATAGATTTCATGATTGAGCGGTTCGAAGGGTTTTTTAGTCGGCTTTAACGACCCGTATAAGGGAAACGAAGTTAATTTTTTCTTTCAACAGGCTTATGGTGCAAACCGTATGCCCGATTATAATATAAGGGCACTTAAATTTGTAAGTCTCACCGGTCTTAAATAATCAAAGGGCCTTTCAAATGAAGAAGGCATTAATTACGGGAATCACAGGACAGGACGGCTCCTACCTGGCGGAATTGCTTTTGCAGAAGGGCTATGAGGTACACGGTATCGTGCGCCGCGTTGCTTTAGAAGATCCTTTACACCGGATGTGGAGGATAAATCATGTCAAGGACAGGCTACATCTACATGCAGCATCAATGGAAAGCTATCCAAGTATCTTTAGAGTACTAAACCGGATAAAACCGGATGAAATATATCATCTCGCTGCGCAGAGTTTCGTGAGTTATTCATTTGAGGACGAATTTTCTACGCTGAACACGAATATCAATGGTACGCACTATATTTTAAGCAGCTTTCGAGAGGCCTGCCCGGAGGCCAGGTTCTATTTCGCAGGATCCAGCGAAATATTCGGTAAGGTTGCAGAGACACCACAGAGAGAAACGACTCCGTTTCACCCTCGATCAGCCTATGGAATATCGAAGTCCACTGGGTTCGAGCTGACACGGAACTACCGCGAGGCATATAATCTTTTTACCGTGACGGGAATCTGCTTTAACCATGAAAGCCCGCGTCGTGGTTTCGAATTTGTGAGCAGAAAGATTTCATACCATGTCGCGCTAATCACGACAGGTAAGGCGCAAAAACTCACTCTGGGAAACTTGGAAGCAAGGAGAGACTGGGGGCATGCACTAAGATATGTAGAAGCGATGTGGAGAATGTTGCAGTTAAATCGGCCAGAAGACTTCGTCGTGGCTACAGGGGAGACCCACAGTGTCAGGGAGCTTTGTGAGATTGCGTTTGATCACGTAGGCCTTGATTATCGTAACTACGTAGAAACAGACGCAACGTTCTATCGGCCGTCGGAGGTGGATCGGCTCATGGGCGATGCGTCAAAGGCTAAAGAAATTCTTGGTTGGTCCTATGACATGTCCTTCGAGCAGCTAGTGAGGGAAATGGTAGATAGCGACCTAAGAAAGGTTAGGGAAACACCTGAGGAGCAACTCAAAGCAAGCGCCGCTTGAATTGTGTAATCGATGAATCTGCATAGCGGTAGCAGCAAAACGTCGTTGCAAAGTCATTACCAAGCGGTGTTATTTTAAATCTGGTATTATTGCATGCAGGTCTTTTACTTCTTTTGTGAGGTTCCACTGTCCAGGTCCTCTCGGGCCCTTTTTTAGCGGAACCGTCTTTCGTCCAACCCTCGATACTGCCTTGGTGATTTTCTATCCGGCTCAATATTAATTAGTATCTTCCGTCAATTGGCGTTTATATGCTTTAAGAAAAGATGTTCTCAGCGTGGCCAACTACCTAATCACAGGCGCCTCAGTCGGTCTGGGACGCGGTCTAGCACGAGAATTATGCGCTCGTGGCCATCGGGTATGGGGTATTGCTCGGCGGGAAGATAAGCTGGTAGAGCTCCAGCAAGAGCTCGGAGCAGAGCATTTTCTCTTTTCTGTCTGCGATCTCGCCCAAGATGAAGCCGTCCATCAAGCAATGCAGGCCATGGAACGAAGCAAATATATCCCCGACACAGTTATCCTTAACGCTGGTATTAACCCCGAAGTTAAGGGCCAGTCTTTTAAACTAGTCGAGTTTAAGCACGTGCTGGAGATTAATCTCTTCGGGGCCCTCGCGTGGATCGAACTTTTCTTGCCAATCTTTCGTGAGCGCGGGAGCGGGCAGTTTGTTGCGATGTCTTCTTTGGCCGCATATCGAGGAGATGCACGGTGGGTAGCCTATAGCGCATCCAAATCGGCGCTAGATCGCGCATTCGAGTCCTTTAGAGGTAGGCATGCTAAGGAAGGGGTGGCTTTCACTGTCATTCATTTAGGTGCGGCAGATGTCGGCATGGGATACGGGTCGCGCAGTCTTTTTACCCTACGGGAGGCGAAGGCAATACGGAAAATCTTGAACGCTGTAGAGCGGCGCGTCCCTTCCATAACGATTCCCAGGATATTACGCCTTGTCCTGGAGTTGATGCGGGTCATGCCGGATGAGCTGTTTTCCAGGCTGGTTTTGGCCACTCTCAGAAATGCGTCAACGGAAACCGCGAAGCAGTAAAGGAAATCCTGCGAAAGCGAAATTTCGCAACACGGCCCTTTTAGTGGACGCTTAGTAGAATAGAATGAGCATAGTTGCTGTGCTTCCCGCACGGGGAGGGTCCAAGGGTATCCCGCGTAAAAATATAAGACTCTTAGCGGGGAAACCATTGATTGCTTGGACCATCGAAGCTGCGTTGGCAGCTCGGAGTGTGGATCTCGTCTTGACCTCGACCGATGATGAGGAAATCGCCCAGGTTGCCCGGAAAAGCGGTGCGCAAGTACCCTTTCTGCGCCCAGTCGAGCTGGCTACTGATTTTGCTAGCTCAGAAGACGTAGTGTTGCATGCGTTAAACTGGCTGCAGCAAAACAAAGGTCCTCAGGTGGAATTCGTACTGTTGCTTCAGGCGACCTCACCTTTACGGTCCTCTGAAGACATAGAAGCGGCAGTCGCCCTGCAAAGAGAAAAGAAGGCCAATGCGGTGGTAAGCGTATGCGAAGTTGCGCATCCACCCCAATGGTTGAAACGCCTTGAGCCCAATGGAGAGTTGTTACCCTGGCAAACTGGAATTGAACCCTCCAGGCGACAGGACGCAAGGCGAGTGTATCAACTAAATGGTGCTATTTATCTAGTCAAATCATCGGTCTTTTTAAAGGAAAAGACCTTCTTGCCAGAACGAACATTTGGGTATCTCATGCCCCCGGAAAGATCGTTGGATATTGATACCCCATGGGAGCTCTATTTAGCCGATCTTATTCTCAAGGATCAATGTGGCACCTTCCTTTATTGATATAGCGGGTCGAAAAGTGGGCCCCGGCAAACCCTGCTTCATTATTGCGGAGGCGGGCGTCAACCATAATGGTAGTGTGGAGTTGGCCCTTAAAATGATTGATGCGGCCAAGACGGCGGGAGTGGATGCCATCAAATTCCAGACCTATCGGGCGGAAAGAATCGTCACTGGCTCCGCTCCCCTGGCCGAATACCAAAAACAAGCCACCGGCATTGATCAATCTCAGTTACATATGCTCAAGAGGCTCGAGCTCTCCTCAGAAGTCCACCGCGAGTTGCAGGAGTATTGCCGGCAACGAGATCTGCTGTTTCTTTCTACACCGTTCGACGAGATAAGTGCTGATTTTCTGGAAGAGCTAGGCATGAGGGCTTTTAAAATTCCATCAGGAGAAATTACCAACCTTCCATTCTTGGAGTACGTGGCCCGAAAGGGTACGCCAATGATTATATCAACAGGCATGTCGAAATTAAGCGAGGTTGAAGCAGCCGTGGCTGCGGTCCGTCAGGCGGGAGATACTGAATTTGTGCTCCTCCATTGCGTGAGCGCGTATCCAGCTGATCCCACTCAAGTGAATCTACGTGCTATGCTTACTTTGGCAGAAGCCTTCGATGTGCCGGTCGGCTATTCAGATCACACCCTAGGGGATGAGATTGCCTTTGCTGCCACGGCTCTGGGGGCCTGCGTGATTGAGAAGCATTTTACTTTGGACCGGAATTTGCCAGGCCCGGACCACAAGGCTTCTCTGGAACCAGAGGGAATGACAGCTTTGGTGCACGGAATCCGGACCGTCGAAGGTGCGCTCGGGCATGGACGCAAGGAACCGGCGCCATGCGAGATTGACGCGGCGATGGTTTCGCGTAAAAGCATCGTCTCCGCGCACCATATTACGGAAGGAACTATTCTGACAGAAGAGTTGATTGCATTCAGGCGTCCAGGGACAGGCCTTCCTCCACCGAAACTCTCCCTCCTCCTCGGCCGGAAGGCCATACGGGATATTCCCCCGGGAACGTTGCTAACTTTAGAGATGCTGGCATGAGAAGAATCGGCGTCGTTACCGTAGGCCGTTCGGATTATGGTCTCTATCGCCAAATTTTGCAAAAGATTAGGAAAGATCCCGAGCTCCATCTTCATCTTTTAGTGTCCGGATCGCACTTGTCGCCTGAGTTTGGATTGACTGTCAATGCCATCGAAGCAGATGGCTTTGAGGTTGGTGACCGAATAGAGATGTTGATTTCCTCCGACACACCCGAAGCGATTGTAAAGTCTATGGGTTTGGGAACGATAGGATTCGCACAGTCTTACGCACGTTTTAGACCGGATATCTTAATTGTATTGGGAGATCGGTTTGAAATGCATGCTGCCGTTGTTGCCGCGCTCCCTTTCAAGATCCCGGTCGCCCACATTCACGGAGGAGAAATTACCGAGGGAGCGATAGACGATGCCTTGCGACATTCTATTACAAAGCTTAGCCATCTGCACTTCGTGGCGAATAAGGAATACAGCAGGCGTGTTAGTCAAATGGGCGAGGAACCTTGGCGAGTCATCGTGTCCGGTTCACCCGGTCTCGATAATATTCGCCATACAAAACTTTTGACACACACCGAGCTCGAGGAGCGTGTGGGTGTCGGCTTGGATAGACCTCCTCTTCTTGTGACATATCATCCGGTTTCTCTAGAATACGAGGAGGCTGAAAGACAGGTGAGAGAACTCCTGTTAGCTTTGAGTAATTTTGACCTGCCTATGGTATTTACCATGGCCAATGCGGATACTAACGGTCGAGTTGTAACACGCCTGATGATGGATTTTGTTAGAGGCAATCCTCACGCCAGATTCTTCGCCAATCTAGGGTCACAGGCGTACTTTAGCCTGATGTCGGTAGCCGCTGCGATGGTCGGAAATTCGTCGAGTGGCATCATTGAAGCTCCCTCCTTTGAACTCCCGGTTGTAAACATTGGCAGCCGCCAAAGGGGCCGGATTCGGGCAAAGAATGTAGTCGACGTGGGATATGGGCACGATGAAATTTCCAGTGGGATAGAAAAAGCGGTTTCACCGGAATTTCGTACTTGTTTGCGTGGTATGGAAAACCCTTACGGTAATGGGGATGCGGCAAGCATCGTTATAGGACGTCTCAAGGAAATAGTTTTGGATAATCGTTTATTGGTCAAAACCTTTTTGGACGTTTCAATTCCTAGATGAATAGGGAATATTCTAAAGACTTTTCCGTGGATTCGCGCCACGACTATCTTTGTGTAGTTTTGGGTGGTGGTGGGCATGCTCGTGTGCTCATTGATTGTATTATGGCGAGCAGGGCTGCAAAACCATGTGTTGTACTTGATCGTGACACGGCTCTGTGGGGTAAGGACCTCTTGGGTGTTCCTATCCAGGGAGGAGACGATCTGTTACCGACACTGGCACAGCAAGGAATTCAATATTTTGTGATCGGGGTAGGTGGTGTAGGGAATAATGCGCCGCGGCGCAAAATTTTTGAACTCGCATTGGATTGCGGTTTAACTCCTTTGACAATTTACCATCCGTCTGTGATTTGCTCATCCTGGGCTGAAGTTGGGGCGGGTTCGGTTATCCTTCCTGGAGCCGTAGTCAACGTTGGTTCCGTTTTGGGTGTAAACGTTATTGTAAATACGGGAGCAATTGTAGAGCACGACTGTTCTGTAGGGGATCACGCACATGTTGCGACCGGGGCTCGGTTGGGCGGTTCAGTAGCCATAGGGCGGGGAGCGCACATAGGGGCCGGTGCAACAGTGCTCAATGGAGTGTCAATTGGCGAGGGAGCCATCGTCGGCGCGGGAGCCGCTGTGGTCAGGGATGTGGACCCGTGGACTGTCGTGGCGGGTGTGCCAGCGCGGGTGTTGGATCACTGAGGGAGCAGATCGCCTACCTGACTCACAAATACACCGGGGTATTTAAAGTGAACGTTCGTATTATTCCGCGCCTGGATATTAAAGGGCCCAATCTGGTGAAGGGTGTTCATTTCGAGGGGTTGAGAGTCTTGGGTAAACCGGAGCATTTTGCTTATCAATATTACTTGGATGGCGCCGATGAGTTAATTTATATCGATGCCGTCGCCAGTCTTTACGGCCGGAATAGCCTGCTCGACATCGTAGAACGCACATCGAGGAATATTTTTATCCCTCTTACCGTGGGGGGAGGATTACGAAGTGTTGAAGACATACGCAGAGTCTTGCGAGCCGGGGCGGACAAAGTCTCTATGAATACGGCGGCGATAAACCGACCTGAACTAATTCGGGAAGCCTCGCAGACTTTCGGTTCATCGACAATCGTCATTTCTATCGAGGCGATCCGAAAATCAAACGGGACCTATGAAGCCTACGTGGATTATGGGCGACAGAGTACGGGCCTGGATGCTGTAGATTGGGCTAAGCGGGCCTCAGATTTGGGGGCTGGAGAGCTTTTGGTTACCTCTATCGACCGGGAAGGTACGGGGAGAGGATTTGACCTGGAGTTGACCCGAAGGGTTGCCGATTCAGTTTCCATCCCTGTAATCTCAGCTGGAGGCGCCGGCCATTTCTCACATGTTCAGGAAGCAATCGTTGAGGGGCACGCGGACGCTGTTTGTATCGGTTCCCTGATCCACTACCAATACCTTAAGCAAAATGACTATCAGGAAAGCGATTTTGCCAGGGAAGGGAATATTGAATACCTGCGGAGCAGGGGTGGTTTTCGTAGTGTCAAAGAAACTACGCTTCCCGAGATCAAGGAATACCTCATCGGACGTGGTACCTGTTGCCGCCGGGAACTTTCGGCGGGTTTCCAAAGGTCCGAAGCATCATGATGGCGGCCCCAGAGGTGAAAGTTAATGCGACCGTAGTGGACTACGGACTGGGCAATCTTTTCAATATAGGGCGCGCCTGCGAGTACGTCGGCATGGATGTGGTTATAAGTTCCCAAAAGGAGGATATTCTTAAGGCAGACGTCGTGATTCTCCCTGGTGTTGGAGCTTTCGGCGACGCTATGGCGACGCTTCGCCGGCTTGATTTGGTCAATGTCCTGCGGGACATCGCCGAGGCCGGGAAGCCGTTGGTAGGCATCTGCCTTGGGACCCAATTGCTGATGAGTGAAAGTTGCGAGTTTGGTCTTCACCGGGGCTTGGGTATCATTGAGGGATCGGTATTACGGTTCGAGTGTCCTTCCGAGGGGGATCGGATCCTTAAAGTACCGCAAGTGCAGTGGAATCAAATTTTTCGCTCCGACTGTGTAACCGCCGGAAATGACGTCTGGATCGACACACCTTTAGGGGGGTTAGGGGAAGGAGAATTCCTTTATTTTGTTCATTCTTTTTACGTTCGCCCTACGGACCCCTCCGTAGTTCTGTCCACCTCTCGTTACGGTCATATCGAATTTTGCTCAAGTCTTCAAAGGCGAAATGTCTTTGCCTGCCAATTCCATCCAGAACGAAGTGGACCGGCAGGCCTGCAGATTTACCGCAATCTGGTTCGCGCGGCTTTAGGGACAAAAGGAGTCGGCACCTGTGAATAAAATCCGGGATTCGATTGATAGACAACTTCAAAATCAGCCACGGGAAGTCATTTTTTGCAAGAAGTGTGTTGTCTCAAATCAGAGGCCGCGTATTACCTTCGATGAAGACGGAATTTGTAGCGCGTGTCGTTTTGGCTACGAAAAACAGCATCGGATTGATTGGGCAAGACGGGAGGATGAGTTGAGGATGTTGTGCGATCAATATCGGTGTACCGATGGTCGCTACGACGTCATTGTTCCGTGCAGCGGGGGCAAGGACTCTGCCACAGTCGCTCACAAGCTCAAACATGTATTTGGAATGCATCCGCTTACAGTGACCTGGGCACCTTTTATGTATACCGATATCGGCCGAGTGAATTATGACAATTTTGTTAGTTCTGGATTTACAAACATCAAGGGATCGCCGAACGGTCACCTGCATCGTAAATTGACGCGAATCGCTTTCGAGGCGGTGGGCGATGCCTTTCTCCCTTTTATTTACGGCCAGATGTGCTTTGCGTTTCACGTAGCGCTTCAACAAGACATTCGGCTGGTTTTTTTTGGAGAAAACGGAGAAGCGGAATACGGAGGTGTTTCAAAGTATAACTATTGCGCGCATATGCCCTTGGAAGATTGGGCGGAGGTTTACTTTAAAGGCGTCACAGTGCATGACCTAATTCAGTGGGGCCAGCATCGGGGATTACTTACCGAAGGGGAGTTGCATCCAAGCGACCTGACCTTTTACCAGCCGCCAGAGATTTCGACTCTGCAAGGAAAGGGGATCCAGATGCACTGGTTTTCCTATTACCAAAAATGGGTGCCACAAGAGAATTACTATTATGCCGCTGAACACCTTGGTTTCCAGGCGAACCAGGAGGGACGCTCGGAGGGAACCTATTCTAAATATGCGAGCCTGGACGACAAGTTGGACGGATGGCATTACTATCTTGGCTTTATAAAATTCGGCATTGGCCGGTGCACTTCTGATGCGGCTCACGAAGTGCGCGACGGTCACCTCAGGCGAGAAGAAGCCGTTACCCTGGTTCGACGATTCGATGGTGAGTTTCCAAACCGCCATTTTCATGAATGTTTAGAGTATGTCGGCATATCGGAACAGGAATTTCATCGCGTCGTTGACCGTTATCGGTCCCCCCATCTTTGGGAGCGGGCAAACGGTGAGTGGAAATTACGAAATCAAGTTTCCTAACTTTTTGACCCTGATATTATTTGCATTTTGACACAATTCTTTGTGTCAATCGATCGTATCGGTTCCAAGCTCTTAACATTCAGTCTCTTTTGATCGAGGGGGCCCCTCCCTCAATTCCAATGATTACGGATCTTTCGGCTATATGTGTCCTACCTAATAATTCCATACGAGACGCGATGGCTTGTATTGACCGAAATTCGGCGGGCATAGTGTTAGTTGTAGATAAAAAGTCTCTTCTAATTGGTACGCTCACTGACGGCGATATTCGTCGGGCGCTGTTAAACGGAGCGCCTTTGGACTCGTCGTTGGTCCCCCATCTTCAGCGGGATTTTACCGTGGTCGGACCCGAGGCGGGGCGCGCGGAAGTCCTCGACCTGATGCAGGCCCGGCAATTGACCCAGGTGCCCATTGTAAACAGGGAGGGTAGGCTCTTGGGTCTGCATTTGTTGCGGGAAATCATCGGGGCCGTGGAGCGTCCCAATTGGGCGGTTGTTATGGCGGGGGGAAGGGGCACACGGCTCCACCCGATCACTGAACATCTGCCCAAATCGATGATCAAGGTCGCCGGGAGGCCTATTCTGGAGCGGTTGCTTTTGCACCTGGTGGGCTTCGGAATCAAAAGAGTCTTTCTCGCGATCCACTACATGGGAAGCGTGATCGAGGAACACTTCGGAGATGGCACCAGGTTTGGGTGCCGCATCGAGTACCTGCGCGAGACGGAGGCGCTGGGTACCGGTGGGGCGTTGGCGCTGCTGCGGGAAAGGCCGCACGATCCGCTGCTGATCATTAACGGCGATCTGGTGACGCAGGTCAATGTGGAAAATATGCTGCGCTTCCATACAAATGGCGCATATCTTGCGACGCTGGGTGTGCGGCGCTATTCGCATCAAATTCCCTTCGGATGCCTGAAGCTGGACGGCGAGCGAATCCTGCATTTCGAGGAAAAACCAGTGTTGGAGCATTTCATCAACGCCGGAGTCTATGTTCTCTCTCCCGAAGCCGTACAGTGCGTTCCAAAGAGATTTTTCCCGATTACCGACCTCTTTCAAAAATGCATCGAGCGCGGCGAAGCGGTAGGCGCCTTCGAGATCCAGGAAGAGTGGATGGATATCGGACAGCGGGAGCAATTAAGGAAAGCTCAACTGGGGACTTCCTGACTGAGATGTCTAATCTCTGCGGGAAACGAGTCCTGGTCACCGGTGCGGGTGGTTTCATTGGGAGTCACTTGACCGAGGGGCTGGTCGAGTTAGGAGCGGAAACACGGGCCCTGGTGCATTACCGTTCCGACAATTCCTGGGGATGTTTGGAGACATCAAACCTGAAAGGCGAAATTGAGGTAGTTTTAGGTGACGTAAGGGATGGCGATTCCGTGCGCCGAACCATGCAAGGGGTAGACATAGTATTCCATCTCGCGGCTCTGATTGGAATCCCGTACTCGTACCATGCGCCCCTGTCCTATGTGCGGACCAATGTTGAAGGAACGCTGAATGTCCTCCAGGCGGCTCAGGATCTTGGCGTCGAGCGCGTTATCCATACCTCGACCAGCGAGGTGTACGGAACCGCCTCGTTTGTTCCCATCACGGAAGGGCATTTACTGCAAGGGCAATCTCCCTATTCGGCGTCGAAGATCGGGGCGGACAAGATGGCGGAGGCGTTTCATCTTTCCTTTAACTTGCCGGTTGTAACCGTCCGGCCGTTCAACGCATTCGGGCCGCGACAATCGGCGCGTGCGGTTATTCCAACGATCATCGGCCAGTGCCTGAAGGGAGACATCGTATCGCTCGGCAGCTTAAAACCGACTCGGGATCTCAACTTTGTCTCCGATACAGTGGATGGATTCCTTAAGGCTGCAACGGCTGATCGTGCTATCGGCAAAACCGTTAACCTTGGCTCCGGACGGGAAATCAGTATCGGTGATTTGGCCCGGTTAATTGGTACCCTGATGGGTAAAGATATCGTCGTAAGTACGGACCCTGCGCGCGTCCGGCCTGAACATAGTGAGGTTCAACGCTTGCTCGCCGACAATACCTTAGCCCGGGAGATTTTGCATTGGGAGCCGAAGGTTAGCCTCGAACAAGGGCTGGAGCGAACTATTCAATGGCTGGAGGCAAATGTCGAAAGGTATCGGCCCGATGTTTACGTTACCTGAACCTGTTTCGCATGCTCCGGAAGCCCCAATTCCGCTCTGCGTGCCTGTGATTCGTGGCAACGAGTGGACTTACGTGAAGGAGTGTCTCGATACGAATTTCGTATCCTCCGTGGGTCCTTTCGTCGATCGCTTCGAGCGGATGGTGGCCGGGTATCTGGGTGCAAGTCATTCGGTGGCAACGGTGAGCGGAACATCGGCTCTTCATGTCGCCTTGGTAGTGGCGGGTGTCCAAACCGATGACGAGGTCGTTATGTCGGCGTTGAGCTTTATCGCCCCTGCGAATGCTGCCCGATATATAGGAGCCTGGCCGGTATTCATGGACGCCGAACCTCATTACTGGCAAATGGACCCCGACAAGCTATTGGATTTTCTGAACAACGAATGCCGGTGGCGCAATCATGAGCTCCGCAACAAGAGTACGGGCCGGAGAGTCAAGGCCGTCCTTCCGGTTCACATCCTCGGCCATCCTTGTGACATGGACCCAATCCTGGAGACTGCTCACAAATACGAGCTTACGGTTATTGAGGATGCCACTGAGAGCCTGGGGGCTTGGTACAAAGAACGAAAGGTCGGCTGTCTGGGAGATATTGCTTGTCTAAGCTTTAATGGGAACAAGATTATAACGACGGGTGGCGGCGGGATGTTAATTACGGAGAGTGCGCACTGGGCCCGTCGGGCCAAATACCTTACAACGCAGGCCAAAGATGATCCCGTGGAATATATTCATCATGAAATCGGTTTTAACTACCGGCTTACCAATGTCCAGGCGGCATTGGGCTGTGGCCAGATGGAAAAATTAGAGGACTATGTTGCTGCCAAGCGTAGCATCGCCTCGATTTACATAAAGGCCTTGCCTGCGATACCCGGCCTGACTCGTATGACTGAGGCCCCCTGGGCAGTGGGCACCTTTTGGATGTATACGGTTTTAATTGATAGCGGATGTTTTGGAATGGATCGAAACGAATTGATGAATTGCTTTGCGAAGTTTGGCGTCGAAACGAGACCTCTCTGGCAGCCACTACACTTATCTCCGGCGCATCGGGGCTGCCAGTCTTACCGTTGTGATACTGCGGCAAACATTTATCGTAACTCGTTAAGTCTTCCCAGTTCGGTCAACTTGAGCCGTTGCGACCAAGAGCGAGTGATCGGGATCTTTCAAAAAGCCTGTATCACGGCCTGAAATCTCTCTTTATAGAAGTGTCTCACACCCAGAAATATCTCAAACAAGTGGCTCAGATCGCCCTGGCGATTGATGATGAGATCCTCGACCGAATGGTGGCTGGGTTGGTGCGTTTGCGTGCACGTGGTGGACGGCTTTTCCTACTGGGGGTTGGCGGTAGCGCAGCAAATTGTAGTCACGCTGCAGGGGATTTTCGAAAACTTACCGGTATTGAGGCTTACAGTCTTTGCGATAACGTGGCGGAATTGACGGCCAGAACCAATGATGAGGGTTGGGCTTCGGTATTCGACGCATGGCTGCAAACTAGCAAAGCTAATGAGAAAGATGCAGTATTCGTGCTCTCAGTTGGCGGCGGGGATGCTGAAAAGAACGTGAGCCCGAATATTGTGAGAGGCTTGGATGAGGCGAAGCGTCGAAGGGTGGCGATCTATGGGATCGTGGGTCGGGACGGGGGATATACCCGCAAGGTGGGCGACGAGGTCCTGGTCCTGCCGACTGTAGATCCGGCGCATGTGACCCCGCATTCAGAGTCCTTTCAGGCGGTTGTTTGGCACTGTCTCGTCTCGCACCCCGACCTAAAGGCCCAGGATTATAAATGGGAGGGCTTGGTCGGTACCGGCATGTCGAAGGGAGAATGAATCGAGCAGTTTTCCTCGATCGGGATGGTGTGATCAATCGCGCCATTGTGCGCGCAGGTCGTCCCTATTCGCCAAGCCTGCTTGAGGAATTTGAACTCCTGCCGGGAGTCGATGAGGCGATCCGTCGCCTTCGTGTTTCCCGCTTTACAGTTATCGTGGTGACCAATCAACCTGATGTGGCAAAAGGCTTGGTGCGGCGAGAAGTCGTTGAGGCTATGCATGAAAAAATGCTTCGCGCGCTTGCCATCGATGAAATAAAGGCCTGTTATCATGATGACAAGGACAACTGCGAATGCCGAAAACCTAAACCTGGCATGCTCTTGGACGCGGCTGAAAAGTGGTCGTTGAATTTAAGTATGTCGTATATGGTCGGCGATCGCTGGCGCGATATAGAGGCCGGTCGCGCCGCCGGATGCAAGACCATTTTGGTGGGAGACGGCTATGGCGAGCAGCAGGCCAGGGATCCAGATGCCGTAGCGGCCTCCCTGTGCGAAGCGGTGCAGTTGATTGTTACATTAGAGCTCTAAGGGATGCGGGGTAAGTGTAATATGCATGCGCTTGCGGAGTTGAAAACTAAGGTTTTTGCTGATGGGGCGGATCTTGCCGGTATGCTTGCGATGGCGGACAATCCGTCCATCAAGGGTTTCACAACGAATCCGACTCTGATGCGCAAGGCCAATGTATCCGATTATCAGGCCTTTGCCCTGGAAGTCTTGCGCGTGATCACGGATCGGCCGGTGTCATTCGAGGTGTTTTCCGACGAGTTTGATGAAATGGAAAGGCAGGCCCGGAAAATCGCTCAATGGGGGTCCAACGTCTACGTCAAGATCCCGATTACAAATACCAGGGGAGAGTTCGCCGGGCCGTTGATAAAGCGTCTATCGAAGGATGGAGTGAAATTAAATATCACCGCACTGATGACACCAGGCCAGGTTGCCCAAGTGGCCGATTGTCTTGCCCCGGAAACGAGCAGCTTTATTTCTGTATTTGCCGGGAGGGTGGCGGACACGGGCCGGGACCCGATACCGCTAATGAAGGAATGTGTCGACCTGCTTCACCCTGTCCCCAGCTTTGAGCTGATCTGGGCGAGTCCACGCGAGGTCCTGAATATTCTGCAGGCGGATGCCATCGGATGCCACATCATCACGGTTACCAATGATCTCCTCGCCAAATTGCCGACGGTGGGCAAGGACCTCCTGAGATACTCGCTCGAGACTGTCGAGATGTTCCGGCAGGACGCGGTTAAGGCTGGGTATTCCATTTAGAAAATCCAGGAGGAACAATAATCAAATGGAAACTGTGCTTGTTACCGGTGGCGCCGGGTATGTGGGGTGCGTGCTGGTTCCCAAACTACTGGCCTCCGGCTATTCCGTCGTGGTCTACGATCTGATGTTGTTTGGTGCGGACGGCCTACCGTCCCATCCGAACCTGAAGGCCGTTACAGGCGATATCCGTGACATCTCTCGTTTTTCCAATGCGGTCCGAGGCGTTGGAAGTGTTATTCATTTGGCATGCATCTCCAACGACCCGAGTTTCGAGTTGGACTCGGCTTTAAGTAAGGCGATCAACTACGATTGTTTTGAACCTTTGGTGGCTGCGGCCAAGGCGGCCGGGGTTAGACGGTTCATCTATGCGTCGACCAGCTCCGTTTACGGCGTCAGCGACGCGCCGGACGTTACGGAGAACTTTCCCCTGGTTCCCCTGACGGACTACAACAGATACAAGGGACTTTGCGAGCCGGTTCTTTTACGGCATCAATCTCCTGAGTTTACCACCGTCATCATCCGTCCGGCTACCGTCTGTGGGTATTCTCCCCGCATGAGGTTGGACCTGACGGTGAACATCCTGACCAATCTGGCCGTCAATCAGAGAAAAATCACCGTTTTCGGAGGCAGCCAAAAACGTCCGAACATTCACGTGGAGGATATCGCTGATCTCTATGT
>Ga0326597_10004642_pt1 | contig 19264 bp, 14 predicted proteins | sample RVTome_12_FD_203789 | JGI IMG/M metagenome (GOLD analysis project Ga0326597, IMG submission 203789) | Soil microbial communities from uranium-contaminated site in the Upper Colorado River Basin, Wyoming, United States - RVT100D185 | ecosystem: Environmental > Terrestrial > Soil > Contaminated >... | reverse complement strand
GGCGCGGATGGTGTTCCGCGACAAGCCCTTTCGCCAGTACGTGGACCTCGTCGAGCCCGGGGTCTACGACGCCGTCGCCGTCGTCGGCATGCACGCGAAAACGGGAAGCCGCGGCTTCGCCTCCCACACCTACACTCTCGGAATCGAGATCCTGTTGAACGACCGGGCCATCACCGAAACCGAGCTCGTCGCCTTCTCCTTCGGCCGCGTCGGCGTGCCTTTGATCTTCGCCTCGGGCGATGACCGCCTCGGTGCGGATCTCGCGACCATGCCCTGGATCGAGTTTGTCACCACGAAAAAGGCGACGAGCGCTTCGACCGCCGAGCTCCGGCCGCAAGAGGAAGTGCGCGCCGAGCTCGAGGCCGCCGCCAAGCGGGCGATCGAACAGCGCGGCGAGGCCAAGGTGATGAAAATCCAGGGGCCGATCGCGGCGACGATCCGAGCCGTGCCGCCGGCGAGCCTCCAGGTTCTCGAGGGCGTGCCGGGAGTCGACTACAAGGACGAGAGCGTGACCTTCGTCGCCAAGGATTTTCAGGAGGCCTACGACGGGCTCATCGAGCTCATCGGCGCCGCGACCACGAATTACAGCCGGCTTCTGGTCGAAAACCTGCGCTCGAGCCCTGAGGGGGCGAAGTTCCTCTCCGAGTACAACGACAAGCTCGTCGGGCGTTGGCTCGACTTCGAGTCGGGCCGGTGGACCCCGCCCGCTCCCGAGCCCCCTCCCGAAGGCCAGCGATACCACGGCGCCCGGTAACCGGGTTTGACCCTCGATGAGCGATTGGTAAAGATGGATCCGAGCGAGCTTCGCTCCAGGAGAAACCAAAGTGACCACCGGGAGCCTTCCCTACGTCTGGGACTACGACATCAGCGAGGACGAGTTCCAGCAGATTCTCGACGGCCGCCTTGCGGTCGGACGTCTCGATCAGGGATGGGCCGCGGTCCGCCTCCTGGACTATGCACCCTATTCCGAGATCGTGCGTCGGTTGGGCTTCAAGCGGCTCGTCGAGGGGTGGCCTCGCTGGAGGGAGCACGTTCGGTCCCGAAGCCGTACCCGAGGCCTCGACTTTCTCGTTGGCTGGCTCCCGAAGAACCGGCCAGACCTTCTCCGGTAGCGAGCCCATGGACCCGCGGTACTTTTACGACTTCCTCTATCCTTTTCAGGATGAGGTCCTTCGTCGTCTGTCGTCTCTGGACACCGGGCTGTACCTCACAGGAGGCACGGCCGCCTCACGGGGATACCTGAAGCACCGTTTTTCCGATGACCTGGATCTGTTCGCCAACGACTCCGACGAGTTTCGACTCTGGACCGAGCGCGCGATCGAGGCGGTCTCCTCCGCTCCAGACTGGCGGTCTGAAGTCCTGCTCCGAGAGGAACGATTCGTACGACTGAACCTCATCCGAGACCAGGGGACGCTGAAGGTCGAGTTCGTGAACGACGTTCCCGCACACGTCGGCGGAACTCGCGAGCACCCCCTTCTCGGGCGTATCGACAGCGCCGAGAACATCCTCGCGAACAAGATCACGGCGCTCGTCGATCGGGAAGAGCCCAAGGATTTGGCGGACGTCTGGGGGTTCTGCTGTCTTCTGGGCCTCCGGATCGAGGACGCCCTGGAAGGCGCCCGGAGCAAGGCGGCCGGCATTTTTCCCGCGGATCTTGCCCGCGTTCTCATGAGCGCGAGCGAAGAGGATTGGAAGCTCGTTCGCTGGACCGAACCCCCGGAACCGGAGCGATTTCGAACCGACCTCGATGGTCTCGGCCAGCGGCTTCTTCTATTGAAGTAGCCAGGCTGAGGTGTCCGCTACTTGTGCTTCTTCCTTCGGGATCGGCGCTGCCCCGGCAAATCCCGGGATAGAAATAGATCGCCAAGTCTTCTCCCAGCAGCAAAATTCGACCCGCTCGAAGGCTTCAATCCGAACAGCTTCGACCAGAACCGCGTGGGTGGGAGCCTACGAAATGTTACCAATTTACCCGCATTCGCGGGATTGACACCACGCTGGAGACTCCCTACAATACGATTTCACATAGCTGTGCGGGTTTCACCGTCGTGGAGGTAACTGAATGAAAGTCAGAACCCGAATCAAAGCAGGGGATGGCGACGGGCGTAGGTACTAGACGGTCGAGCGGGTGGCACGAAAGTGCCACCCGCTAGTTTTGCGTGGACTGTTCGTGACTGCCGATCACGATGTGCCTAGAAGCGGGGCCGGTCAGACTGAAAAGTATTGGTATGCTGAGCGGGGAGGTGAGCTACCAACCATCCGAATAGTTCTTGTGCTTCCTCACTCGCCTTCTCGGCAACTATCAAATTCCCGTGGTCTCTCGCTAACGAGCTGATTTCTTGGTTAATGCGTTGAAGAAGGATCCGTCCCTGGAAACTCTCCGCTAGGATTTTCGCCTCTGCCAGCAACTGCTCCGCAGCTGTAGGCCTCCCCGAGGCCAGCTCAGTTTCGGCAAGGGCAAGTGCGGCGGACGCCTGCACCGGCCGAAGGCCGGCTTTCCTTGCTTCCTCGAGGGTAGCGACCAGGAGCTTCCTACCGCGCTCCACCAGTCCCTGATCGATGAGTACTCGTCCAAACGCGATACTCGCCACGCCCGATAGCATCGGGTCGTGTTTTTTCCTAGCCTCGTCCACTGCCTGGGAGAGATGCTTTCCAGCGGCCTGGCCTTGGGTGGCGGCGAGCAGACGTCCGCGGACGTACTCATAATACGCGCGGGATTCGAACTCCCTTGCCGTGTTTATGTTCTGGACGGAATTCAGTTGCTCCTGCGCCCCTGGGTAGTCTCCCACGTCGATCAGGAAGTCCGCATGACTTAGTTGCAGTGCGGCCATGTTGGCGCCGGACTCCTTCTGGAAGTACGTTATCCCTTCCTCGATGACCTGAAGGGCTTCCCGGAATCGTCCCTGGGCGATGTAGACGTCGGCCAGTGCGCATCGGGTGCTTGCGAGGCCACTGATCCTTGGGGTTTGCTCGAACGCCGGTATGGCCGTCAAAAATGCCTGAATGGCCTCTTCATACTGACCACGCGCCCTTTGGACCTGTCCGAGCACGCCGAAGTGACGGGCGGTTTCGGACGGCTCGTCGATGCCTTCGGCGCGTGTCTCCGACTCGCGCAAATAGACGAGAGCGTCGATGTACATGCCCCTCCGCCAATAGATGTCAGCGATGGAGTTGAGTCGGTAAGCAATTTCATTGTTCTGCTTGAGATCGATTTCAATGTCGAGAGAGGCCCGGTAGTAGTCAAGGGCGTCATCCAGGCGATTCAATTCCTTCGCCACGTTACCGAGGTTGAGAAGAGCGAAGGATTCCATCAAGCGGTTTCGCGATTCCCTGGCAACTTCGACCGCCTCGTTCAGTAGTGGTGCAGCTTTCTCATACTGCGTGAGTCTACGGTGGGTGATGGCCATGTTCACCAGTGTCGCGACCACACCTCGCTGATCGTCGGCGCCGCGCCGAGACGACAATGAGATCTCGAAGTGCTTTAGTGCCGTCCCGCTGTCGCCGGTGTTTCGATACGCCGCCCCCAAGATCGAGTGCAGCATGCCCAAGCTTTCGAGATCCTCTTTGAACTCCCCTGACGCAACCGCTCTCTCCAGAAACGGAATCGCCTCCTGAGAGCGATCGAGTGTATCCAGCATGCGTCCCAAACCAAGCAGCGCGGCTCCATAGGCGGGGTTCGCGTCGGTCGCCGCTTTGTAGGTTTCCAATGCCTGGTTCATCTCCCCCTTGCTCTCGAGCGCCGATGCCAACCCCAGCATTACGTCGGGGTCGGATGGATAGAACTCCGAAAGCCGGCGGTAAGCATCGACGGCGGTGTCGGGGTCGTCGTTGATGCGCGCGGCGATGGCATGGATCTGAAAGCGCTCGGATAGCGCCAAGGGATGCTCGAGCGCGAGCGCGTTCGCGGTCTCGATGACCGCCTTCGCCGATGCCGAATCCCCGAGGTTCCAATTCGCTTCGGCAAGTCTCGCGTGAGCCATCGCGAAGCTCGGATCGAGGGTGACCGCTTCCTGGAGGGCGTTAGTGGCCGCTTGGTTGCGTCCGTCCTGCAAGTCGCCAATACCCCGCTGAAAGGCACGAAAGGCCTCGAGAGAGGACGTCGCGACCTCGGCGATGGGCCGATTCCGGTCGAAGAGCGTGTCGAGGTCGAGCTCCGCCGATACTCGTTCGGTCACCGAATCGACGAGGGCGAAAACTTCACTCGACTTGCCGTCCAATTTCATCGGGGTGCCCACCCCCGTGGCCCTTTCCTTCAGGGTCAGATCGATCCGCAGGCGACCCTCCGATTCGAGAAAACGGCCGTGCAGAATGTAATCGGCGCCAGCCATGTTCGAAAAGACCTCGAGCGTCTCCTCCTCGAAGGTGGTTTGGCCACTCTTTCCGAGATCGTCCAGAATTCGATGGACGCGATCTTCCAGTAGCGGTCTCAAGGTGGCCGACTGTGAAATGTCGGTGATGAGCATCTCCGGCAGACCGTTCTCCATCCACGCGAGCTCGGGGTTTCCCGCCATGTTGTGAAACGGAAGAATGGCGATGGTGGTCACCGGGACGTCCGCCTGGACCTCACCGCTCGGACTTCTCAGAAGCACCCACGTCCCGAGACCGAGCGAGCCGGCGACAACGGCGGCGATCCAGTTCCGCCGGCGGAGGATCGCCTTGCGCGTGCGGAGGAGGAGCGAGCTATCGACCTGCTCTCGCTCCAGGTCCTGGAGGACCTCGGCCGCCGTCTTGTAGCGGAGGTCGGGGTCGACCTCCATGAGCTTCAAGATGATGCGCTCGACATATGGCGGGATCTGGGGGTTGAGCGTCCGCGGCGGCGTCGCCTTCACCTGGAGACGGGCGACGACCTTGGAAATCGCGGTGTCGCCCTTGAAGGGGACGTCGCCGGTGAGAAGCTCGTAGAGGATGATCCCGGCGGAGTAGAGATCGGACTGGGCGTTGGTGGTCTCGCCTTTGACCTGCTCGGGGGAGATGTAGTCCGGAGTCCCCATCATCTCGCCCGAGCCGGTGAGGGTCGCGGTGTCGGCGGTTCGGGCGATGCCGAAGTCCATGATGCGGAGGAGGCCGGTTCCGTCGACCATGATGTTCTGGGGCTTCAGGTCGCGGTGAACGACGCCCTGGCTGTGGGCCTCGGCGAGCCCCGAGAGCATCTGCTTCATGAAGGAGATGGCTTCCTTCGTCGGGATGGTTTTTTTCTCGCGAAGCAGGTCCCGGAGGCTCTGTCCCTCGACCAGCTCCATGGTGAAGAACTTCACCCCGCCTTCGGCCTCGCCGAGGTCGTAGATGCGAACGACGTTCTTGTGGGTGATCTTGCGCGCGAGGACGAGCTCTTGCTTGAAGCGCTTCAGGACCTCGGGGCCCGTCCCCTTCTCGGTGCGGATGGTCTTCAGGGCGACGGCGCGATCGAGCTCGAGGTCGAGGGCCTTGTAGACGCGGCCCATGCCGCCTTCGCCGAGCTTCTCCAGGACCTGATAGCGATTCCCGAAGCGGAAGAGTCTCGGAAGATCGCCGCTGTACTGCGTATCCGTGGGAAACCGGGTGAAGCCGTCTCCGGAATCGGTGCCGCCGTCACTGCCTCGAACGGAGAGATCGGTTCCGATCGCTACGATGGGATCGGTCTTCTCGTCGTTCGAACGGAACACGTCGACCAGCAACGCCTCGCAGTGCGAGCACTCGACGCGATCGGAGGCGTTGGCGCGGCCGCAGGACGGACAATCCACCGAGAGCGACCCCCCAGATTCTTGCTAATTGTGATCGATACCACTATTCTGCGGGCCGCTTTCGGGAAAAGCAACCCGGTTTCATTGGAGAATCATGCGTTTTTCGCCGATGCTGGCCGCCTTTGCCGTGGCGGCGTCCGCCTGCCAGGCCCCCGCTCCTCCCGGGCCGGCGGTCTCGTGGTGGAAGGGAAATCTCCACACCCACTCCCTCTGGAGCGACGGGGACGACTTCCCCGAGATGGTCATCGACGGGTACAAGAAGGCGGGGTACGACTTCCTCGCGCTCTCCGACCACAACGTCCTCGCCGAGGGCGAGCGCTTGGTTGCCGCGGATCCCGCGATTCTGGCCGACTACCGAGAGCGTTTCGGGGAAGATTGGGTCGAGGCGTCGGAGGACGGAGCTCGGGTGAGGCTCAAGACGTTCGAGGAATATCACCCGCTCTTCGAAGAAAACGGGAAGTTCCTCCTCATCCAGAGCGAAGAGATCACCGACGCTTTTGAGAACAAGCCTCTCCACGTCAACGCCACGAACGTGAAGGAGCGCATCGAGCCCCAGGGAGGGGGAAGCGTCCGCGAAGTCTTGCAGCGGAACGTGGACGCCGTCCTCGAGCAGCGAGCGAGGACCGGGGAGCTCATGTTCCCCCACGTGAACCACCCGAACTTCGGCTGGGCGGTCAAAGTGGAGGATCTGATCGCGCTACGGGGCGAGAGGTTCTTCGAGGTTTACAACGGCCATCCCCTGGTCCATAACGAAGGCGACGAGCTCCGGCCGAGCACCGAGAGGATGTGGGACATCCTGCTCGCGGAAAGACTCTCCGACGGCGAGGGCGTCATGTATGGGATCGCCGTCGATGACGCGCACAACTACCGCGCCCTCGATTCCCAGCACTCCAACCCGTTCCGCGGTTGGGTCAGGGTGCGGGCGAGGGAGCTCTCGGCCGAGGCTATCGTCGAGGCCATGGAGCGCGGGGACTTCTACGGCTCGTCGGGAGTCGAGCTCGACGACGTCCTCGTGGACGGCGAGGGACTGTCGATCCGCATCCGCGTCGAGGAGGGGGTTCAGTACCGCACTCTCTTCACCGGGACCAGAAAAGGATACGACCGTTCGACCGAAGAGATGACCGCGGGAGAGAGCGGAGACGCGGCGGTCCTTCGGCGATACAGCGACGACATCGGAGAGATTCTCGCCGAGGTCGAGGGGCCGAATCCGAGCTACCGCTTCCAGGGAGACGAGATGTACGTTCGAGCGAAGGTGATCTCGACCAAGCTCAAGACGAACCCTTACCGAGAGGGAGAGCTCGAAGCCGCGTGGGTGCAGCCGGTCGTTCCCGCCCGCTGAGAGAGTTAATATTGACGCGAGATGGCTGAAGAATCCGTTCCTTCCTCCCCAGCCCCTGCGGCCCCCGCGGAGCCCCAGGCGCCGTACGTCATCGAGGGCGCTCGGTCGAGCCGCGCGAAGTGCAAGACCTGCCGCAAGACGATCGACAAGGGCGTCTTGCGCCTCGGTGTGCTCATCGAAGGGCCCTACGGCATCGGTTACCTCTGGCATCATCTGAGCTGCGCTGCCAAGAGGCGTCTCGACGACGTCGAGGAGGCCTACGCGACGGAGGCCTGGAAGGCAGCGAAAGAGCCTCCGGAAAGCGTCCCATCGATCGAGGAGCTCCGCAAGGTCAACGAGGAAGCTGAAGAGAAGAGGCAGTCGCGGCAGAAGCTCCCGTACGTCGAGCTCGACCCTTCGGGCCGTGCCAAGTGCAAGCAGTGCGGCGAAATCATGGGAAAGGGAAGCCTCCGGGTGGTCCTCGGCCGCGAGATCGAGTTCGGAAGCCAGTACCGCACCATGGGAATCCAGGTCCACCCCGCCTGCGTTGCCGCCGAGCTCGAGCGCGAAGACTGCGCCACCGAAACCGCGGGTTTCGCGGAAGCGATCCGGGCCAACAGCCAGGGCCTCACCTCCGAGCAGATCGACACCGTCCTCGAGGCGGTCGGAGAGCTGGAGGAAGAAGAAGCCCCGCCGTTCTAGCAGGGTGCTGAAAAACTCATCTGCACCCTGCGCGAGCGGAGCGAGCCCGGCGCGCTTGCGCGACGACGAAAGGCCGGGCCGCGGGGGTGGGGCCCCGCGGCATTATTGCACTCTAGGTGAGCCTTGACTCTCGAAGTAGCCCGGCGCGTGGCGGAGACGGTCGCGCGGGAAGGCGGGCGCGCCCTCGTCGTCGGCGGCTACGTTCGCGATCGGCTCCTCGGCATCGAAGCAAAAGAGCTCGACATCGAGGTCTTCGGTCTCTCGCTCGAAAAGCTCGAGAGTCTCCTCTCGACTCTCGGGGAAGTGATTCACGTCGGGAAGGCCTTCGGGGTCTTTCGGGTAAAGGGCCTCGACGTCGACTTCTCGCTTCCCCGGCGCGATAGCAAGGTCCGCCCCGGCCACACCGGCTTCGACGTTGCCTACGAGCCGGGGATGAGCTTCGTCGAGGCGGCGCGCCGGCGCGACCTCACGATGAACGCCATCGGTCTCGATCCTCTGACGTTCGAGTACCTCGATCCCCACGGAGGTAGAAAGGACCTGCGAGAGAAGCGCCTCCGGGCGACGGATCCCGTTCACTTTCCGGAGGACGCGCTCCGAGGGCTGCGGGTCGCGGGGTTCGCGGCCCGCTTCGAGATGGCGCCGGATGAGGAGCTGAAGAAGCTCTGCTCGGAGCTCGACCTCTCGGAGCTTTCGGCGGAGCGCGTCTTCTCTGAGCTCGAGAAGCTCCTCCTTCGAAGCGAGAAGCCCTCCATCGGATTCGAGCTTCTGCGGGAGACGAAGCTCCTTCGCTTCTTTCCCGAGGTCGAAGCCCTGGTCGGAGTCCCCCAGGAGCCCGACTGGCATCCCGAGGGCGACGTCTGGATTCACACCATGATGGTCCTGGATGAAGCGGCAAAGCTTCGGACAGGGATCGCGGAGGACGATCTCGCCCTCATGTACGGAGCTCTCGCTCATGATTTCGGAAAGCCGGCGACGACGCGAACGATCGGAGGGAGGATCACTTCCTACGAGCACGACGTGAAGGGCGCGGTCATCGCCGAGGCCTTTCTCGAGAAGCTCCGGGCGCCCAAAGAGCTCACGAAGAAAGTAGAGGCTCTGGTGCGCCATCACCTGGCGCCCGCTCTCTTCCACAAGAACGGCGCCACCGCGAAAGCCTACCGGCGTCTCGCTCGGGATCTCGCCGCCTCGGGGGTGCGGCCGGATCTCCTCCTCCGGGTCGCGGCCGCGGATCATCTCGGGCGCACGACCGACGACGCCTTCGCGCGGAGGTTCCCCTCGGGCGAGCACTTCAAGAAGAGGATGGAGTCGCTCGAGCTCACCGTGGAAGCTCCGAAAGACGCCGTTCTCGGACGGCACCTCATCGCCCGCGGGCTTCGCCCGGGCCCGGAGTTCGGGCGCCTCCTCGCGGAGTGCCGCGACGTGCAGGACGAGACGGGCTGGAACGACCCGGAAAAAATTCTGGATCGGGTGCTGGGGTTGCGCTCGAACGGGGAGAACGTGTAGAATACTCTGGTATTCCATATGGTATCCCCATGGCTTCCATGAAAATCGGAGTGTCGCTGCCCGAGAACCTGGTCGAGTTTGCTGACGACGAAGCCCAGCGCCGTGGGACCACGCGCTCAGGTCTTCTCGCCTCGCTGCTTGAAGCGGAGAGAATCCGCGAGCAAACACGGCGCTACCTCGACAAGCACGGCTGGGACGTGGCGGATGACAACGACGCGTGGCAGGAGTATCGGCGACGGATCATGGCCGAAGAGTACCGTGACGACGAGTGGTGACAGCCTTCCGCGCCGGGGCGAAGTCTGGTGGGTGAGAATCGACAAACTGCGACCCGCAGTCGTGGTCCAAACGGACCGAGTGCGGGATTCCCGAGTACGCTCGTTTCTGATCGTTCCGATGACGAGTCGGCTCCATTGGGAGGGTCTCCCCGGCAACGTCCGTCTCGACCGCCGAATTACCGGGCTGTCCAAGACATCGGTCGCGAACGTTTACGACATCCAAAGAGTGCTTCGCTCCGACTTCGTCGAGAACGCGGGGCGCTTGTCCGCCGAGTCTCTCGAGGCCCTTGACGAGGGTCTGAGGCTCGTTTTGGAGCTTTGAGGGTTCCTTGAGGAACCTCCTTCTCGCGCTCCTCCTCGCCGGAGTTCCGGTCGAGGGCTCGGAGAACCAAGAGGCGCGCGCCCTCTACGAGAAAGCCGTCGCTTCCTTTCAAACGCGCACCCGGGAAGGGCTCACCGAGAGCCGCCTTCTCTTCCAGGAGGCGGCGGCGCTCGATCCTCGGTTCGCCGAGGCCCACGCGGGAGTGGCCGACGCGTCTTGTCTTCTCGCGCTTTATGGATACCAAGCGCCTTCTGAGGTGATGCCGAAAGGCCGTGAGGCGGCGATGGAAGCTCTTCGCCTGGACCCCACCCTGGCGAAGGCCCACGCCTCGCTCGGGCTCGTTCGCTACCTCTATGAATGGAGCTTCGAGGAGGCGGAAGCGAGCTTCGAGAAAGCGATGTCTCTCGACCCCGCGTATCCTTCCGCCCATCACTGGCTCGCGATGGTGCTCATGGCGACCGGTCGCTACGAGGAGAGCCTCGAGCACATCGGGAAAGCGAGAGCCCTCGAGCCCGAATCCGCGCTCTACGACGTGAAGCGGGGCACGATCCTGATGGCCGCCGGGAGGCTCGACGAGGCGGAAGCGCACCTTCAAGCCGTTCTCGAGAGGCGCCCCGGATCGCCTCTCGCGCGGCGCGAGCTCGGCCTCCTGGAGCTCGTCCGCGGTCGCCCCGAGGCGGCGCTCCGGCTCCTCGACTCGAGCGAGCCTGCGCATGGCCTCATCCTCGGTCTACTCGGCCGGAAGAGCGAGGCCCAAAAGATGCTTGCTACCCTGCGTGACGTGGAATCTTCGGGCTACGTCTCCCCGATCGACTTCGCCCTGGTGTATGTGGGGCTCGACGAGAAAGGCGCGGCGCTCGACGAGCTCGAGCGCGCGCTCGAGATGAGAGACGCGGCGCTGGTATATCTGGGGACCCAACCGGGATTCGCTCCCCTTCGTTCCGAGCCGCGTTTCCAGGACATTCTGAACCGCATGGGAGATTGAGGTGTGAGGATGAAAAAGCTATCGATCCTTTTCCTTCTTGTCACGGCCGGCGCCTCCGCCCAGGAGCTTCGGTTCGCCGTCAGCTTTCCCGCCGAGAGGAGCCGCGAGCCTCTCGACGGACGGCTCCTCCTCTTGGTCTCGAAGGATCCCTCGAATGAACCACGGTTTCAGATCCTAACCGGGCCCAAGACCCAGGTGGCTTTCGGCATCGACGTCGAAGGACTGGCGCCGGGGAAAGAGGCGATCTTCGACACGAGCGTCCTCGGTTATCCCCTCGATAGCCTCCGCGAGATCCCGAAGGGCCGCTACCGCGTCCAGGGGCTTCTCCACCGCTACCAGACCTTCCACCGCAAGGATGGCCGCGTGGTGAAGCTCCCGATGGACCGCGGGGAAGGCCAGCAATGGAACCGGGCTCCGGGAAACCTCTATAACGAGCCCCTCGAGATGGAGATCGATCCCGCGAAAGGCGGGACGCTTCGCATCAGCCTCGACAAGGAGATCCCTCCCATTCCCGATCCCCCGGAGACGAAATACATCAGGCACGTCAAGATCCAGAGCAAGCTCCTGACGGAGTTCTGGGGGCGGCCGATGTATCTGGGCGCTCACGTGCTCCTTCCCGAAGGTTTCGACGAGCATCCCCAGGCGCGCTATCCCCTGATGATCTACCACGGCCACTTCCCCTACACCTTGAGTGGGTTCCGCGAGGAGCCGCCGGATCCGAACTTGAAGCCGGAGTACAGCGAGCGTTTTCGCTGGGAGGGCTACAACCGGACGGAGCAGCAGCACGCTTATGCGCTCTACAAGGATTGGACCGGGCCCGATTTCCCGCGGGTTCTGGCGATCGAGATCCAGCACGCGAATCCCTACTATGACGACTCCTACGCGGTGAACTCCGAGAACCTCGGTCCCTACGGCGACGCCATTACCTACGAGCTGATTCCGGAGATCGAGAAAAGGTTCCGGGGCCTCGGCCAGGGTTGGGCCCGATTCCTCTACGGAGGGTCGACGGGCGGATGGGAGGCGCTCGGAGTGCAGGTGTTCTATCCCGACGAGTACAACGGGTGCTACGCTGCCTGTCCTGACCCCATCGACTTCCGCGCGTACACCGTGGTCGATATTTATAAGGATGAGAACGCCTACCACCTCGACAGCGATTGGAAGAAAACCCCGCGCCCGGGACTGAGAGACTACCTCGGCCACGTGAGCGGGACCGTCGAGGAACTGAACCGGATGGAGGTGATCCTGGGGACGAAGACCCGCTCGGGACAGCAGTGGGACATCTGGGAAGCCGTGTACTCGCCGGTCGGTGAAGACGGCTATCCGAAGCCCATCTGGGACAAGCAGACCGGAGTCATCGACAAGAAAGTCGCCGAGTTCTGGCGGGAGAACTACGACCTTTCCTACATCCTGAAGCGGGACTGGGCGAAGCTCGGCCCGAAGCTCGAGGGCAAGATCCACATCTACGTCGGCGACATGGACAACTTCTACCTGAACAACGCCGTCTATCTCATCGAGGAGTTTCTCGAGAGCACAAAGAACCCCTACTACGGCGGCGAGGTCGACTACGGCGACCGGGCGGAGCACTGCTGGAACGGCGACCACACGCGCCCCAACGCCACCTCGAGGCTTCGCTACCACCAGATGTTCATTCCCAGAGCGGTCGAGAGGATTCTGAAAACCGCGCCCCCGGGAGCGGATCTCAAGAGCTGGAGGTACTGAAGTCGGGTCCCGATTGAGTACGTCGCGAACGGCATCGGAGTCGGGGTCGAGTTCGTGGATCTCGCGCCCGGCGATCGGATGCGAATCGAACGGATGCTTCCCGGCGTAGTCGAGGGCTATTCCCTGACCTTCTCGAAGAGCTTCAGCTGATCCCGGCCCTCCTCGGGCAGAGGCACCGGATAGTTGCCGGAGAAACAGGCGGAGCAGTAGCGGTTTCGATCCTCCGCCACCGCGGAGAGAAGCCCCTCCTGCGAGAGGTAGCCGATGGAATCGGCGCCGACGAAGCGGGCGATCTCGGCGATGCCGTGGGTCGCGGCGATGAGCTCCTCGCGCTTCGGGGTGTCGATGCCGTAGTGGCAGGGGCCGGTGGTGGGAGGGGACGAGATGCGGAGGTGGATCTCCTTCGCTCCCGCATGGCGCACCATGCCCACGTTCTTACGGCTCGTGGTCCCGCGGACGATGGAGTCGTCGATGAGCACGATGCGCCGTCCTTCGATGACCGAGCGCACGGGATTCAGCTTCACCTTCACCCCGAAATGCCTTATGGACTGCCGCGGCGCGATGAACGTCCTCCCCACGTAATGGTTGCGGATGAGCCCGACGCTGCCAAGCAGCTGATCGCCATCCGCCTTTCGCCGCTGCTGCTGCTCCGCCTGCGCCGCATGGCCTCGAGGCAGGGCAAGCCGTACCAGACTCTAATTCACGAGTTACTGGAGAAGGCCGCCTCGCGGGCGGATTGATCTGAAGCTCACCTGTACGACGCTTTCGAGAAATTCCAGAATCCGGTCCGCCCCCGCGAGGATGAGCGTCGGTCGGTCGATCGATCGTCTCGAGACGAGGTCCGGGGGCTCACCCGCTGATAGTACCCGAGGCGGCCTTTGCCCAGCCGAGAGTGGACCCGAACTATGTCATCGTGGCGTCTATCGAAAAGACGTACCTGCTGGCGATGAGGAAGTAGCCGATCGGACCTGCGCCCAGACCAAGTGGCGCGTCGAGCGGATTACCAGGCTGCCGCGTGTCCTTCCCGGCGATGGTCCTCGCCCGCGGACAAGACGTTTGTTCGCGGGTAGATCATGATTCCGTTGAGCATGCCAAAGGCATCTTTCGGATCGAGCAGGCGGTGCCCCTTGGCGGTCAAGGCGGCGCGCGTCTGGTCCGTGAACCCCTTTTCCAATCCCAGATCCGTACCCGTCATGTACGGAATCGAGTTCCCGAGGTACTGCAGGACGAACCGTGGCGCTTTGACGGCGTCGTGCGCATCCATGTGGAAATCGAGCGCGCGCAGGACGACCTGGAGAATCGTCTGGGGAATCGTCCAGCCGCCGGCGGAGCCGAGTGCGAAATAGGGCTGGCCGTGGCTGGTGACGATCGTCGGGCTCATCACGAACCGCGGGCGCTGACCGGCCTCAACGAAGTTGATGTCCTGCGGATCGGTGCTGAAGTACGACATGCCGTTGTTGAAAATGACACCTGTATCAGGCACCGCCATGCCCGCCGGCAGCATCAGCGTTTGTGTGATGACCACAATGTTGTGATCGCGATCGACGACGGTGTGGTTCGTGGTGTGCTCGAACACGGACGGAGTCGTCGCCGGCCGCTGGGTCGGCGCGTAGAACTGCGCGTGATTCAGGTCGATTCTGGCAGCCTGCTGTTTGGCATAGGCTTTTGACAACAACTTCTCGAGAGGGATGTTCGCGTAGCTCTTGCCCGTGTTGAACGCGTCCTCGTCGATGAACGCGAGTTTCATCGCCTCCGCGACGAGATGGACGAACTCCGGCGAGTTGTGTTCGAGCGCGTGCACGTCGAACTGCTCCAGGATGTTCAAGGCCTGAAGTACCGTCATGCCCGAGCTCCCGGGCGGTTGGCTGTAGACGTCATAGTCGCGGTAGGTTGTGTGCAGCGGTTCAGCCCAACGGGCCTCGTAGTCGGCGAAGTCCTTGGTGGTGAGCAGCCCGCCGTTGTCGTGGAAGAATGTCGCGAATTGTTTCGCGAGGGCGCCACCGTAGAACACCTCAGGCCCTCCCGCCGCGATCGATTTGAATGTGCTCGCCAGATCTGCTTGTTTGAGAACATCCGCAGCGGGCCACGGTCGGCCTTCCTTGAAGAAGATGCCGGCGCCGTACGGGTAACGTCCGACCGCCCCGCCAAATCCTTCGTCGCCGAAGCCCTCGCGCACGGAAGGCGTCACCGCAAACCCCTTTTCTGCGTACTCAATGGCGGGCGCCAACAGTTGAGCCCACGTCATCGTTCCATACTGTTCCCGCAAGGCCGCCCATCCCGCGAGCGAACCGGGAACCAGAGGGGCAATGAAGCTATCGCGCGCCGGGTTGGCGCGGTCCCAGAGCCGCGCACCAGCGGTGAACATCTCGGGTTTGAGCGCTGCCGGGGCGGCACCGACGAAGTCGAGCGATCGAATCTGCCGCTTCTCGCTGTCGTAGATCAACGCGTAGCCTCCGACGCCGCCGAGACCGGACATGAGGGGCTCGACGACAGCCAGAGTCGCGGCCGTCGCTACCGCGGCATCAAACGCGTTCCCGCCCTGCTGAAGAATGCGCAGTCCAGACTGGGCGGCCAGGGGCGACGCTGTGACGACCATCCCATTGACCGCCATGACCTGGCCGCGGATTCCAGTGGCGGCGACAATCAGTAGAAGCGCAGCAGACACGACCACCTTCAGGGACACGCGAGAATTGTGAAGAGCCGCATCATTCTTCATGACTTTCTCCCGCGTCCTCCGGTTCCTCGATCGTGTGCCGGACCGTATATGAGCCAATCTTTTGTGTCAACCCGATGCTCGACCGAAACCGGGCCATCCTCCCACGCGCAGACAATTGATGACATTTCTCCCGTGATGACGTTTCTCCCGCCTCCGACTCTTGACACCCTGCGGGTTCTAAGGTATCAAGCGCGTGAGCGACCAATCCTACCGATTTGAGCACTCAACATCGTCGGGCCGCTCATCGCACCAGCGTTTAGGTCAGGCGACAAGAAAGACGCGGGCGCTGTGTCAACTCGGGTCTGCGGAAAGTTACCGCTGACGAACTTCGCACGAGGAGATCCCTATGGAACGTCTAGTGCTGCCAGAACCGGCGTCCGGTGGACACCAGTCGCCGGATCGGTTTCACATGTTTCGCGGCGTCGGCATTGCGCTGCTGATGCTGTGCATGGGGCTGACGGTGGCATCCCCCGTCCTCGGACAAGGCGCGAGCGCCTCAATTGAGGGCACCCTCAGAGACCAGCAGGGCGCCGTGCTGCCGGGCGCGACCGTCACCCTGCGCAACGAAGAAACAGGAGTGAGCCGTGTAGCAACGACCGACACGGAAGGCCGCTATCGGTTCCTGGCCTTGGCGCCCGGCCGATACCACCTCGCCGCCGAGCTCCCGGGGTTCGCAACCGCCGAGGTGGGGAATATCGCGATCACCATTGGCCGCTCGCTGGAGCAGGACTTCGTGATGGGTATCCAGGCCGTGCAAGAAACGGTTACGGTGAGCGGCGAAGCGCCGGCAGTAGACACAACCAAGAGCGAGGTCGCCGGGGTCGTCACTCAGCACCAGATTCAGACCCTCCCGGTCAATTCGCGACAGTATCTGAACCTCGCCCTCCTGATGCCGGGCACCAGCCAGGACGCTGGGCGGTCCTTCTATAACAACGTCACGGTCGGGGCCGGCACGACCTTCTATTCGAACGGCTTTACCGTGGACGGCGTCAGCAACACCTGGGCCGAGGAAGGCGAGCCGCGCCAGAACTTCCCGCAGGGGGCGGTCCTGGAATTCAAGGTCCACACCGTCGGATTCCCAGCCGAGATGGGCCTGGCGTCGGGCGGCTTCATCCAGATCGTCACCAAGAGCGGCACGAACCTGTTCCATGGCGACGTCTTCGAATACTTCCGCGACAAGAGCCTGAACGCGCTGAACAAGTTCGAGGGCCAGAACGGCGCTCCCAAGCCCGACTTCCGCCGCAACCAGTTCGGGTTTTCGTTCGGCGGGCCGATCGTGAAGGATCGAACGCACTTCTTCGTGTCAGCGGAGCGCACCCAGACCGACGAGTTCTACACCGTCAGCACGGGCAAACCGCAGTTCTATTCGGCGCTGGAAGGAACTTACGTGAAGCCGACCGACAGCAACCTGTTCGTCGCCCGCCTGGATCACCAGATTAATGCTGACCAGTCCCTGTTCTTACGTTACGGGCAGGAGGGGGGCAAGAAGAGCTGCCTTGGATGCGGCGGCACCGGATATTCGGGGTTCGACTTCCAGAAGCCTGCCCACTCAACGGTGGTCGGCCATACCTGGGTCGTCTCCCCGCAACTGTTGAACGAGATCCGGTTCCAGTACGCCTACGCCGAGTATCAGGTGATTCCCGGCGGAAAGGAAGCGTTCACCACGGTCGGCGACTATCCGCCGGAGCGGATCAGTATCGACCGGATCCAGAGAGCGCTGTACCTCCCGAGCTTGTCTTACGGGAACGGCTTCGACGAGCTCGGACCCGAGAAGCGGTTCCAGTTCAAAGACACCGTCACCCTCAGCCGCGAGAATCACACTGTCAAGCTCGGTGTCGATTTCAGTCACATCCCGTTCGCCGATGACGCCCTGTACAATCTCAACGGCTATTACGTTTTCGGGACGGACCAGTTCATCGACGGCAGTGAGGCTTCGATCGCCAACCTGCGTGACCCGGTGTTCTTCGGGGCGTCGCTCCCGGCCGTCAACACCAGCGTGCCGACGCAGCATCTGGCGTTGTTCGTCCAGGACACCTGGAGGGCTGCCTCGAACGTCTCGCTCGATCTCGGCTTGCGCTGGGACAAGCAGTTCGGGTCGTTCAACGAACGGCTGACTCCGGATCCGCGGGTTCCATTCGCCGATCCGAAATCGCGCGGCGACTCGAACAATTTCGGTCCCCGTCTAGGTTTTACCTGGGACGTGCGCGGCCAGGGTAAATCAATCATCCGAGCCGGGGCCGGGGTCTACTACGACAACATCCGGACGCTGAACAACATCCTGGGCGAGTACCGCAACTTTACGCAGTTCACCATCTCGATTCCGAACCCGCCGTACCCGGATCCGTATCTGGGACAGGATCCGTTGACGTTCGCCTCGACGGCGCCAGCCAATCTCAACGTCCTGGCGAACGATTTCCGGAACCCACGCGCGGAGCAGTACAGCGTCGGGTTGAGTCAGCAGATCAACTCAGATATGACGCTTCACGTCGACGGCGTGTACGTGCATAGCACCGGGGATCGGATCAAGGTCGACCGAAACCTTCCGGATCCGGTGACCGGGATCCGGCCGGATGCGCGATATGGCTTCATCGACGAGGACCAGTCCATCGGCCTCGCGCATTACAAAGCGATGTACGTCCGGCTCGAGAAGCGCCTGAGCCACAGGTACACCTATCTGGTGTCGTACACCCTCGCCAATACGGACGACTTCGGGGGACGCGCGTCAAACACCGGAGGCTTCTTCCATATCACGGATCAGAGCAACTACGATCTCGATAAGGGTCCGTCCGACGCCGATCGACGACACACACTGGTCGCCAGCGGCACGGCGTTACTTCCCTGGGACATGACGCTGGGCGCGGTCTGGACGTACAGGTCCTCGGCGCCGTTCATCGCGTACTCCGCGGTCTTCAGTGCCGATGGGCAACGACAGTATGTGCCGGGCACGTCCCGCAACCAGGGCAACCGCGACCTGAATCTCGCGGCGGTCAACCAGTACAGGGCCGACAACGGCTTCGGACCGGTGTCCGAGAGCCAGATCGAGAGCGACCGGTTCAGCAGCGTGGACATTCGCCTCGCGAAGGCCATCAAATTCGACGAAACCAAAAGGCTTGAGTTGATTGTTCAAGTGTTCAACATTCTCGGCACCGACAACCTGAACGCGCCGTTCAGCGGCGGACAGGTGACGAGTGCCCTGTCCGACAGCTTCGGGAGGATTCTCACCGCCAAGCCGGCGCAGCAGGCCGAGCTGGCCGTCGTCTTCTCTTGGTAGGCGGCGCATCCGGCAACGCGTGATCTTCGAGTCAAGGAGTCTCGTCATGGGACCCATCACCAGAGGGTGGTGCGCTGGCAGGGTGCTGAAAAACTCAGCCTGCACCCTGCGCGAGCGGAGCGAGCGCGGCGCGAATGCGCCGAGAAGGCCGAGGCCGCGGGGGTGGGGCCCCGCGGCACTGATGCACTCTAGTGTCGTTGCCACCATCGTGCTGATGGCGCCGCGCGGTTATGTGCAAGCCCAGCCGGCAGAAGGCTCGTCCGCCGACCTGGCCGCCCTGTTCGCGCCAGGCGGTCTCCTGCAGGATCGCAATGGCGACGGCGTGATCGATTTCGTCAACGCGCGGGTGGTGCTGGGTGAACGGCCGAGTGCGGCGGACGTGTCTGCGGCGGCGGACCTGGCCGCGCGGCTCGGCTTCGAGACGATGGCGATGAACCTGCCGCTCTCGGCCACTCCGGAGGCCGGCGCGACCGCGTTCATCGTCGGATGGGACGGCGCGCGGCGGGCGGGCGTCACGCCGCCGACGGCGATGGGATCGCTCGGTCCTGGCGACGGAATGATTGTGACGACCACTGCGTCCGGAGCACCGGCGGTCATCGTCGCCGGCGCAGACGCGGCGGGTACGATGGCTGCGGCGGAACTGTTGGCTGGCCGCCTGCCCCATGTGTGGGATCCGGAAGGCCCCTCGCTCTCGGAGGTGGCGAGCGACGTCAGGACGGTTCTGGTCGGCGGCGGA
>Ga0326597_10004641_pt1 | contig 19272 bp, 16 predicted proteins | sample RVTome_12_FD_203789 | JGI IMG/M metagenome (GOLD analysis project Ga0326597, IMG submission 203789) | Soil microbial communities from uranium-contaminated site in the Upper Colorado River Basin, Wyoming, United States - RVT100D185 | ecosystem: Environmental > Terrestrial > Soil > Contaminated >... | reverse complement strand
GCGCGCGCTTCCGCCCGGGTTGACGATCCACGATCTGCAACGCGCCGCGTCGCGGTTCGTGGGGCGCATCCGGCAGGCCGCGCCCGCGTTCTCGGCCGTGAAGGTCGACGGAGAGCGGCTCTACCATCGCGCGCGCCGAGGCCTCGAGGTGAAGGCGCCGGAGCGCGAGATCGACGTCCATGCGTTCGAGATCCGTGCCTACGACCCTCCGCGCGCGTGGTTCGCGGTGCGGTGCGGGCGCGGCACCTACATCCGCCGCCTCGCCGAGGACCTCGGCGAGGCGCTCGGCTCGTGCGCCTCGCTCGAGACGCTCCGCCGCACGCGCATCGGCCGCTTCATCGCCGCGGGTGCGATCGGAGGAGAGGAACTCCGCACGATCTCCCGCGACGACCTCCTCGCGCGCGTGCTTCCCGCCGAAGACGCGCTCGCCGGCTGGCCCTCGGGCACGCTCGACGCGGAAGGCGCGCGCCGCGTGCGGCACGGTCTCGCGATCGATCGCGACGCCGTCCGCGGAAGCGGACCGGACGAGGGACGGCTCGTTCTCATCGGCCCGGACGGAGGGCTCGTCGCCGTCGCCGAGGCGCGCGCCGGCGGATCCATCCGGCCGATCCGCGTCTTCTGAGCACTTGCCGATGACCACCGCGCGTTCTTTCGTCACGATCGGGGTCTTCGACGGCGTCCACCGCGGCCATCGCGCGCTCCTCGATCCGCTCGTCGCGGAGGCGCGGAGCGCGGACGCGCCGCCCGCCGTCGTCACGTTCGAGCCGCACCCGGCGCGCATCGTCGCGCCCGCGCACGAGCCGCGGCTCCTGACGCCCGGGCGCGAGAAGCTCCGCCTCCTCATGGAGGCCGGGATCGAGCGCATCCTCCTCGTCCGTTTCGACGCGGCGTTCAGCGCGATGAGCGCCCGCGAGTTCCTCGAGCGGATCCTCCTCGTCAACTTCCCTCGGCCGAAGCTCTTCGTCGGACACGATCAGCGCTTCGGGCGCGGGCGGCAGGCGGGGATCGACGAGATCCGTGCGATCGCGTCCGACCTCGGATTCGAGGTGGCGCAGGTGCCGGCGCTCACCGCCGGCGGGACGGTCGTGAGCAGCACGGCCATCCGGCGCGCGGTCGAGGAGGCGGACTTCGCGCGGGCCGCCGAGGGGCTCGGACGTCCCTATTCCTTCGCGGGGCGCGTGGTGCGCGGGGCGGGGCGCGGCGCGACGCTCGGCTTCCCGACGGCGAACCTGGACCTCCCGCGGGAGCAACTCCTCCCGCCGCGCGGCGTCTATGCCGGGTGGGCCGAGTCGGAAGGCCCGCGGCGCGCCGCCGTGGCGAACCTCGGCGTCCGGCCGACCTTCGGGGAGGACCGGCTCGTCGTCGAGGTCCACGTGCTCGACTTCGCCGGCGATCTCACCGGCCGGCGGTTCGCCTTCGAGCCGGTCGAGAGGATTCGGGAGGAACGGAAATTCAGCGGTGTCAACGAGTTGATCGCTGCAGTTCACCGGGACATCGAAGCGGCCCGGAGCCGCCTCGCCGGCGTGCCGGACGCTGCCGAGGGCCCGAAATAGGGGTTGGCCTGTCCTGAAACGTTCTGATAGGATGCGCAGGTCACAAACGGAGGAAGATGCCAGCCATTAGGGGGAGTGCGGAGATGCCGCTGTCGAAGGAACGGAAGAGGGACATCATCGGGCAGTTCAAGATCCACGAAGCCGACTCCGGCTCGCCCGAGGTTCAGATCGCCCTCCTCACCGAGAAGATCAAGTACCTCACAGAGCACTTCAAGGTTCACAAGACCGACCATCACTCGCGCCGCGGTTTGCTCCGGATGGTGGGACATCGTCGCCGTTTGCTCGACTACCTGAAGCAGACGAAGATCGATCGCTACCGGGCCATCGTCAAGGAGCTCGGCCTGCGCCGGTAGTGTCCGGGCGGCAGACTACCGTTTCGCGGGTCCCTCGCAAGCTGTCACGCTTCGAAGGCAACCTGCCCGACTCGGGCGCGGGTGCGCCCGTCATCCGTTCCGACGGATCTTCACGTGGAGGTGCTGTCACTCATGTCAGAACTCGTGAGCACTGAAATCGGCGGACGAACTCTCTCCCTCGAGTTCGGCCGGATTGCCCGTCAGGCCGACGGCGCCGTGCTCGTGCGCTTCGGCGACACGGTCGTTCTCGCAGCGGCGGTGGCCGCGAAGGAACCGCGCCCCGACGTCCAGGACTTCGTCCCGCTGACGATCGACTACCGCGAAAAGCTCTACGCCGCGGGGCGCATCCCCGGCGGCTTCTTCAAGCGTGAAGGGCGGCCGTCCGAGAAGGAGATCCTGTCGAGCCGCCTCGTCGACCGTTCTCTCCGCCCGCTCTTCGACAAGGACTTCATCTACGAAATGCAGATTTCCTCGATCGTTCTCTCCGCAGACCAGGAGAACGATTCCGACATCCTCGCGCTCATCGCTTCATCGGCGGCGCTCCAGGTGAGCGACATCCCGTTCCCCGGCTCCGTTTCCGCCGTGCGCATCGGGAAGGTGGACGGACAGCTCGTCATCAACCCCACGTTTGCGCAGCTCGAGACGAGCGACATGGACATCGTCGTCGCCGGGACCTCGACGGACGTCGTGATGGTCGAGGGCGGGTGCCGCCAGGTCGCCGAGCCGGAAGTCGTCGAGGCGCTCCAGTTCGCGATGGAGTCGATCCGGAAGATCAACGAGTTACAGGACGAGCTGGCGCGGCGTGCGGCGAAGAAGAAACGCTCGATCACACGCCGCGACATCCCCGCCGAGATCCGCGGCGAGATCCGCAACGCATACCTCCAGAAGGTGCGCGATGCGCTCGCGATGACGGAGAAGGAGCAGCGGAAGGAAGCGCTCGACGCGATCAAGGTGAAGGCGCTCGAAGAGATGCTGCCGCGCTTCCCGGAGAAGGAGCGTGACATCAAGGGCGCGCTCAGCGAGATGGAGCGCGAAGACCTGCGCCGGCGCATCCTCGAAGAAGGCGTGCGCGCCGACGGACGCGGGTGCGACGACATCCGGCAGATCACGTGCGAGGTCGGCGTGCTTCCGCGCACGCACGGCTCGGCGCTCTTCACGCGCGGCCAGACGCAGGCGCTCGTCGTCACGACCCTCGGCACCTCGATGGACGAGCAGCGCGTCGAGGAACTGGAAGGGCAGTCGTGGAAGAGCTACATGCTCCACTACAACTTCCCGCCGTTCTCGGTCGGAGAGGTGCGTCCGATCCGCGGCCCCGGACGGCGCGAGATCGGGCACGGCGCCCTCGCGGAGCGCGCGATCGATCCGGTGATCCCGGCCGACGATGTCTTCCCGTACACGATCCGGATCGTCTCGGACATCCTCGAGTCGAACGGCTCCTCGTCGATGGCCACCGTCTGCGGCGGCAGCCTCTCCCTGATGGACGCGGGCGTGCCGATCCTCGCGCCGGTCGCGGGGATCGCGATGGGGCTCGTCATCGAAGGGCCGCGCGTGGCGGTGCTCACGGACATCCTCGGCATCGAGGATCACCTGGGCGACATGGACTTCAAGGTCACCGGCACGCGCCGCGGCGTCACTGCGCTCCAAATGGACATCAAGGTGAGGGGGATCAACTTCCAGATCCTCGCCGAGGCGCTCGGAAAGGCGCATGCCGCGAGGCAGAAGATCCTCGATATCATGGAAGCGTCGCTCGGCAAGCCGCGCGCGGATCTGTCGAAGTACGCGCCGCGGATCACCGTGCTGACGATCGATCCCGACCGGATCCGTGACGTCATCGGACCGGGCGGTCGCATGATCAAGAAGATTCAGGAGGAGACGTCGGCCCTCATCGACATCGAGGACACCGGCGTCGTGAAGATCGCCGCGTACGACGCGGCCGGAGGAGCGCGCGCGGTCGAGATCATCCGCAATCTCACGGAGGATCCCGAAGTCGGTCGCGTGTACACCGGAAAGGTGAAGCGCGTCGTCAACTTCGGCGCCTTCGTCGAGATCCTCCCCGGACGCGACGGCCTCGTGCATATCTCCGAGCTGGAGCGCCACCGAGTCGCGAAGGTGGAGGACGTCGTTCGCGAGGGTGACATCGTCCAGGTGAAGGTGATCGGCATCGATGACGAGGGAAAGATCCGACTCAGCCGAAAGGCGCTTCTCGCAGACGCCGCCCAGCCCCAGACCTGAGTCGGGGCTCGAGCCCGAACCACGCACGGCGCCTCCGCGCCCCGGCCGGAGGCGCCGGCTCACGCATCGTGAGCCGCGCTTCCACCGCGTGGAGCTTCCGGGCGGGGTGACGGTCGTCAGCGAGTCCGTTCCGTGGGTGCGCTCCGCCTCGCTCGGAATGTGGGTCCGCACGGGCTCGCGCGACGAGGGAGACGACGTCCTCGGGATCTCGCACTTCCTCGAGCACATGCTCTTCAAGGGAACCCGCCGCCGCTCGGCGCTGGAGATCGCACAGTCGCTCGAGTCGGTGGGCGGCCACCTGGATGCCTTCACCGGCCGCGAGCAGACCTGCTACTACGGCCGCTTCCTCGACGAACACTGGCCTCAGGCCGTGGACGTGCTCGCCGACCTCGTCAGCTCTCCGCTCCTCGAGGCGGATCAGATCGAGAAGGAGAAGGGCGTCGTCATCGACGAGATCTCCTCGTACGAGGACGAGCCGGACGAGCTGGTGCACGATCTGTTCGCCGATCTGATCTGGAACGGGCACGCGCTCGGGCGATCGATCCTCGGCACGCGGGAGACCGTACGCCGCTTCGACCGCGGCGCGCTCACCGGCTACTTCGACCGGCGGTACACGTCGCGGAACCTCGTCGTCGCGCTCGCCGGATCGTTCGATCGTGACGCCTTCCTCGACCTCGTGCAGCGGCAGCTCGTGGTGCCGGCCGGGGGCGAGGCGATCGACGGTCCTCCGTTGCCGCCCTTCGTCCCAGGCGTCCTCAACCGTCCGCGCGAGTTCTCGCAGCTCTATCTCTGCCTCGGTGCGCGCTCGATTCCGTACGACGACGACGACCGGTTCGCGCTCCAAGTGCTCTCGATGATCCTCGGCGGCGGGATGAGCTCGCGCCTGTTCCAGGTCGTGCGCGAGCAGGAGGGGCTCGCGTACTCCGTCTACTCGTACGCCGACTTCTACCGCGATACGGGGTTGTTCTGCATCTCGCTCGACGTCGCCCCCGAGCGTGGCCGGCGCGCGCTCAAGGTCGTCCTCTCGGAGGTGGCCGATCTCCAGCGGAACGGGCTCCGGGCCGGCGAGCTGGAGTCGGCGAAGGCGCAGCTCAAGGGAAGCCTGCTCCTCGGGCTCGAGAGCCTCTCGAGCCGGATGAGCCGGATCGCGCGGAACGAGATCTACTTCGGCCGGCACATTCCCGTGAGGGAACTCGTCCGGCAGGTCGAGCGTGTACGCGAGGAACAGGTCGTCGAGATCGCGCGGCGGTCGCTCGCTGAAGGTGCGATCTCGCTGGTCGCGCTGGGCCCGCTTCCCGAGGGTGCATATACGGAGCAGGATCTCGCGATGCCCTGAGCGGTCGGCACGCGCCTTCGACGCCCCCGAATCGACATGGGCCTGCCCGCGAGCGGCCGTTGCTCCCGCGCGCACGTGCGTGACGCGCCGGCACGCCCGCCGCAGCCGGAGCTTCGAGGATCACGGAGGAAACCGATGGACCGCGTGACGGTCGCGTTTCGCCGTCTCTCGAACGATGCGACGATCCCGCGCTACCAAACCGAAAGCGCGTCGGGTATGGATCTTGCTGCCTGTCTCTCGGCTGATCTCCACATCGCACCAGGTCGCGCGGACATCGTTCCGACGGGGCTCGCCCTCGCGATCCCGGAAGGTTACGAAGGACAGGTGAGGCCGCGCAGCGGCCTCGCACGGCGTCATCTGATCGCGGTGCTCAACAGCCCCGGCACGATCGACGCCGATTACCGCGGAGAGGTCGAAGTGATCCTGATGAATTTCGGGAAGGAACCGTTCGTGGTCCATCACGGGGACCGGATCGCGCAGCTGGTCATCGCACGCGTCGCGCGCGCCGATCTCCTCGAGAGCGCCTCGCTCCCTTCCTCGGCGCGCGGCGCCGGCGGGTTCGGGCACACGGGGGTCGGTTCGTGAGGCGGCTCCTGCTCGTGCGGCGTCTCGTGGCGTTCGGGTTGCCGGCTCTGGCGCTCGGGTTCCTCTCGTTCGCCGCGTTCGGGGACGAACCTGGCGGCGAGCCTCAGTCTGACTTCGGCGACACGACCGAGGCTCCGGTCGCGGACGTGCCGGAGATCCCGACGCGCCGCACGTTCGGACCCGGCGAGTATCTCCAGTTCTCCGTCCGCTACGGCGTCGTCCGCGCCGGCGACGCGCTCCTCCAGGTGAAGGGGATCCGCAAGGTGGACGGGCACGACTGCTACCATCTCCTTTCGAAAGCGGAGTCGAACTCGTTCTTCGACCGCGTGCACAAAGTGCGCGACCGCGTCGAGTCGTACCTCGACACAACGCTCTTCGTCAGCCGGCGCTTCGAGAAGCACATCCGTGAAGGGAAGTACAAGAAAGACGAGGTCCTCCACTTCGATCCGGAGAGCCTCATGGTCACCTATGACGGGAAGGAACCGAAGACCTTCGACATCGCGCCGCGCTCGCTCGACGTGCTCGCGTCCTTCTACTTCGTGCGGCTCCTCGACCTCGAGATCGGCCACGAATACCACATCGAAAATCACGCGGACAAGAAGAACCATCCGCTGCGCGTGAAGGTGCACCGGCGCGAACGGGTGAAGGTGCCGGCGGGGACGTTCGACTGCCTCGTCGTCGAACCGTTCCTGCGGAGCGAGGGGATCTTCCAGCAGAAGGGGCGCCTCGTCATCTGGCTCACGGACGACGCGCGGAAGCTTCCCGTGCAGATGAAGAGCAAGACGGCGATCGGCTGGGTGAGCTGCGTGCTCACCGACTACCGCGAATCGAAGTTCCCCGTGCGCTAGGTTCCGATGGAGAAAGCGGTTCAGCCCGCCTTCCGGAGCGGCCCTTACCCCGACTCAGGGCCGCGAAGGAAGGCGGGCTGAATCGGGACTCAGGGCCGGCGGGCTGAACCGAATCCGAAGGAGGACCGGGTCATGTCGCGTTATCGCGAGGCGGATCTGTCCCGGCTCACGCTCCACCCGATCGAGAAGAGGGAGAGCCTCGTTTCGATCGAGCAGTTCGCGCGTCCCCTGGCGCGTGGCGCCGCCTCGGCGTTGATCGATTCGCTCCCTGGAATCCTCGCCGGCCGCGCGCTCCGCGAGATCGTCGAGGCGGTCGTCTCGGCGCGCCGCGACGGGCGGCCGGTCGTCGCGATGGCGGGCGGCCACGTCGTGAAGACGGGCGTGACGCCGTGCCTCGTCGAGTGGATCGACGCGGGGATCTTGACGGCGGTGGCTCTGAACGGCGCGGCCGCGATCCACGACGTGGAGATCGCGCTCTTCGGGCGCACGTCGGAGGACGTCGAGGCGGGGCTTCGAACCGGATCGTTCGGCATGGTCACCGAGACCGCGTCGTTCGTGAACGGCGCCGCGCGCGAGGCCGCCGCGCGCGGGGAAGGATTCGGCGAGTCGCTCGGGCGCCTGCTCGTGGAGCGCGGCGCGCCTCATCGCCGCGCGAGCCTCTTGGCGGCCGCGTACGAAGTGAAGATCCCGGCCACCGTCCACGTCGCGCTCGGCGCGGACATCGTGCACGCGCACGCGAGCTGCGACGGCGCGGCGGTGGGGGAGAGCACGCACCGCGACTTCCGCATTCTCTCGGCCGCGCTCGCGCCGGGAGCGGGTGTGGTGTTCAACATCGGCTCCGCGGTCGTCCTTCCGGAAGTGTTCCTGAAGGCGCTCACCGTCGCCCGCAACTTGGGCGCCCCGGCCGAAGGGCTCGTCACGGTGAACCTCGACTTCCTCCAGCACTACCGTCCGACCCAGAACGTCGTGGTGCGGCCGACGCGCGGCACCGGCCATGGATACGCCGTCACGGGGCATCACGAGATCCTCGTCCCGCTCCTGACCGCGGCGGTGCTCGACCGGTGGCCGGGTGCTCCCCGCCCCGGCGAAATGCCTTGAGATGGGGAGCCGATCCTCCGACAGGTTGGCTGCGGGCCGCCAAGGGCCGAGGAGGTGGGTTGACTCCCCTGTGGACGGGCTGATAGGATCGATTTGGTCGATTCTCGGTTCGTTCACGCACGCTCGACCCGGAGGTGCATCAGCCGGCTTTGCTAGAGATGCAGTAGGGGCGAGCCCCATGGGGGCACCACCCGGAGCGGCCGCGGGCCGACGGGTATCGCCGATGTGATCCGACAGCGTACTCAGTGAGCGTTCCTCGGGCGAACGGGCAACCCCGCATCCAAGCAGAGCAACCTGAGCCCGGGAGTGGTTCGACTCCCGGCGTGCCGACGGGTTGCCCGGTAAGGGGTCATCCCTAGTCGGGCTTTTTTCTTTTGCCCGGGCGGTTTCGAATCCCGTCGAGGGGAAGAGGAGAGCGTGGCGAGCGGACGAGATGTCGAGCGGCACCTATGTGTAGTCGCAGCTCTACTGCTTCTGACGGCGGCCGTGTTCGTGGCCGGCTGCGCCACGCATCGAGGAGAGGGGGCGCCGAACCCCCCGACCGATGATGACGGCGCGTTCGTGCCGGCGCCTTCCGACACGGTACTCGTCCTGGCTCATCCCCCGAAGGCCGACGAACTCCCCCTTCCGCCGATCTTGACGGAGCCGTACCGCATCGCGCCGAACGACGTGCTCACGATCCACGTGCTGGCGAATCCGGCTCTGACGAAGACCGCGCGCGTGCGTCCCGACGGCCGGATCACGGTTCCCGGCGTCGGCGAGGTCCTGGCGGCCGACCGCGAACCTTCCGACCTCGCGCGCGAGATCGAGCAGGGGCTCGCGGATCTCGTGCTCCAGCCGCAGGTCAGCGTCGCGGTGGACGACTTCGGTCCGTTCATCGTGTACGTGCTCGGCGAGGTCCAGCGCGCGGGTTCAGTCGAGGTGCGCCGCGACATGACCGTGCTCGGCGCGATCGCCGCCGCGGGCGGCGCGAACGACCGCGCGCAGATGGGAAGCGTGGTCCTCATCCGGCGCCTGAAGGACGGCGAGGCGGTCGCCGTGCGGCTCGACATGCGCGACCCGCTGAAGGGGCGCGACCTCTCCCGGGACATCCCGGTGAGCATGTACGACATCGTGGTGGTGCCGAGGAGCTTCATCGCGAAGATGGAAACATTCATGACACGCTTCTTCGGAAGCGCGCAGCGCCCGCTCGATCTCTACCTGCGGGGCTGGGAAGCGTTCAACGTCAACCGCATCTATCCGGTGCGCGTCGTGACCGTGTCGAGGTAGCACCATGCCGCCGAGCTTGAGAGTGGAGCGCGAAGCCAGCATCAGGGACTTCCTGACGGTCGTCTTCCGCCGCAAGTGGATCGTCCTGACGTTGTTCGGCCTGTCCTCCTCCGTGGTCCTCTTCCTGACGCTCAGCACGCCGGTCCTCTACAAGTCGGCGTCGAAGGTGCTCGTGCGCCGGGGGGAGAAGGAGAGCGAGCTGTCCACGCGCTCGCTCATGTACGGATGGAAGGAAGAGATCGGTTCGATGGTCGAGACGGCCTCGAGCGCGGCGGTCGTGGAGCGCGCCCAGAAAATGCTCGACGAGAGCGGCGCGAAGACGCCCGCGGGCGAGCCGATCCAGATCCAGAGCGGCGGCGTGGTGGCGAAGGTCGTCGGCGAGTCGAACGTCATCGAGATCGCGTACTTCACGCCCGACCGCGCGTCCGCGCGCGCCGTCACGGATGCGGTCACGCGTTCCTACATCGACTTCCACCGCGAAGCGCGCGTCGTCCCGCAGTTCCTCGACTTCTTCACCGGCGAAGTGAAGCGGATCGAAGAAGAGATCGGGACCTGGGAGGCGCGGCGCCGCGAGTTCAAGGAAGAGCGGGGGATCGCGGATCTGCGCGACGACCGCCAGTGGATCCTCGATCAGTACCGGGTCCGCATGAACGAGTTCAACGAGCTGGGAGACGAGATCGCGAAGGAAGAGGCGAGGCTCATCGCCGTCGACCGGTTCCGGAGCGAGGCGGACGGAGACGCCCTCGGCGCGGCGATCTTCCGCGAGTCGGAGAACTACGAGTCGTTCCTCGACTTGAGGCGCGAACTCCTCCGGCTGACGATCGAGGCGAACGAGGCGGGCACCCGCCTCGGGCCGGGACATCCCGAACGCCGTGCGCTCGAGCAACAGCGCGCGAAGGTCGCCGAACTCTGCGAGAAGGAGCTGGACAACGCGGAGAATTTGGCGCGGGCGCGGCTCGACATCTTGACCGAGCAGCGCCGCGGCGTCCAGGCCACGGTGAACTACCTCCGCGAGCGGCTCGACGCGCAGCCGGAGAATCAAGAGCAGGTCGAGCACATGGACGAGATGCTCATCGCGCTCCGCCAGGTGTACAAGGTGATCACCGCGCGCGAAGTCGAAGCGAAGACGGTGCAGGCGTCGATGAACGAGACGAACGTCGCGCTCCTGACGCCGGCCTCCGAGCCGCAGGCGCAGAAGACGCGCGACTACGTGCGGCTCGCGGTGGCGCCGATCATGTCGATCATCATCGGGTTCGGGCTGGCGTTCTTCATCGACAGCGTCGATCATTCGCTCAAGAGCCCGCAGGAAGTCGAGGAATACCTCGAGGTGCCCGTGCTGGCTTCCGTGAGCAAGGTGAAAGGGCTCTAGGCACGCGCCATGTACAGGGACTTCTACCGCTTCCTCGAGAACCCGTTCAACGTGACGCCCGACCCGAAGTTCCTCTACCTCACGCCGTCTCACCGCGACGCGCTCGCGCATCTGCGTTACGGCGTCATCGAGGGGAAGGGGTTCATCGTCGTGACGGGCGAGGTCGGACTCGGGAAGACGACGGTGCTGCGCGCGTTCCTCGATCAGCTCCCGCCGAACGTGGTGACGGCGCTCGTCCTGTCCTCAAACCTGTCGTTCAAGGAGCTGCTCTACCTGACACTCCACGACTTCGGCATCGACGCGCCCGAGAAGTCGAAGGCCGAGATGCTGACGATGCTCAACGCCTTCCTCGTGGATCTGCGCGCGAAGGGGAAGACAGGGCTCCTCGTCCTCGACGAGGCGCAGAACCTCTCGCCCGAGATCCTCGAGGAGTTCCGGCTCCTGTCGAACCTCGAGACGCCGACGCAGAAGCTGTTGCAGATCGTGCTCGTGGGGCAGCCGGAGCTGAAGACGAAGCTCTCCCTGCACCGTCTTCGCCAGCTGAGGCAGCGGATTCCCGGCATCTGCGACCTCCAGCCTCTCGATGCCGGCGAGGTGCGCGCGTACGTGGAGCACCGGCTGAGGGTCGCCACGGGCGGCAACGATCCGGCGGTCGCCTTCGCGCCCGACGTTCACGACTGGATCGCGGCGTATTCGAACGGAGTTCCAAGGCTCATCAATCAAGTTTGCGATCGTGCTCTTCTGATCGGTTACGTGGAGGAGAAGTTGGTCATCACGCGCGAGGTCGTCATGGAGGCGATCCGGGATCTCGAGCGCGGCAGTCTCGAGAAGCATGCCGCGCGCCGGAGCCGGCCCGGTGGGACGCTCGCGGCTGGAGAGGTGGCATGAGCAAGATCTTCGACGCTCTCCGCAAGGCGGAGACCGAACCCCGGATCGAGCCGCGCACACGGACGATCACGCCGGAGCTGAGCCGGCCCGCCCGCGAGGGCATCCTGTCGCGGCGGTTCCCGGAACGGATGAACCGCGAGCTGGCCACGCTCAGGAATTCGATCGAGATGGTCGTGCCGCGCAGCAACAAGGTCATCGCGTTCGTCGCCGCGATTCGGGGCGAAGGCTCCTCGACGCTCGCGGCCGCGTACTCGCGCTTCGTCGCCACCGAGTTCGGTTCGCGCGTGCTGCTCCTCGACGCCGATCTGACGGGTGAAGGAGAGCGGCTGAGCGGCGCGGGCTTCGATGCCGAACCCGGCTTCCTCCAGATCATCGCCGACGGACTGCCGCTCCTGCGGGGGATCCGGGCGATCGAGGGGGGCGGCTTCCACTTCCTGCCGAGCGGCGGGAAGAGCCTTCAGACGCTCCAGGTGTTCTCGTCGGACCGCACGCGCGATCTTCTGCGCGAGCTGTGCGGGGCGTACGACGTGACGGTGATCGACAGCGCTCCGGTGACGCTCTATCCCGAAGTCCCCGTGCTCCTCACGCAGGCCGACGGCGTCGTCCTCGTTGTGCAGTCGGAGCGAACGCGCCGCGAGGCGGCGCAGCGCGCCATGAACCGGCTGGCGGGAGCGGGATGCAACGTGCTGGGCGCGGTGATGAACCGCCGGCGGAACATCGTCCCCGGCTTCCTGTACAAGCGCGTCTGAGCGGCGGTGCGCGCGATCGCTTGCGGGCCGCCGCGGATCGAGGATCCGTGCCGTCCGGCCGCGATCGCCTGGAGCGCGCCGCTGCCGGCTCCGGTTCGCCGCGCCTCGCTGCTGGCGACGCCGCCGCAGCATCCCGCGAGCGCGGGAACGCTCCTCCTCCCATGACCTCCATTTTCCCTCCCGGGCTGGTGCGTCTTTCGGCGCGCCCGGAGTTCGAGACGGACGTGCGCCGGGCGGTGGACGGCGTCGTCGAGGCGCTCGTCGCGGCCTCGCCGCGTCCGCTCGCCGCGGTCTTCCTCGCCGGAAGCGCCGCCTCGGGTGAAGCCGTGGCGTTCGAATGCGCTCCCCGCGACGTGGTCTGCCTCTCCGATCTCGACCTCGGGCTCGTGCTCCGCGCTCCCGGCGACCGGTCGCCGGTGCGCGCCGCCGTGACGGCGTGGCTCGAGAGCGACGCCGCGTCGCGGGCGCGCGCCTTCTTCTCGGGGATCGATGTCGGCCTCTACGCCGCTTCCGATCTCGCCGCACAGCCGCTCAAGCCGGGCACGTTCGAGATGGCCTCGAGCGCCGTCGTCCTCCGCGGAGACCGCGCGGCGCTCGACGCGCTCCGCCGCTTCGAGCCGGACGCGATCCCGCCGGTCGAAGGGCGAAGGCTCCTCGCGAACCGTGTCGCCGAGCTGATCCGCGCAACGTACGGCCGGCCGTCGCGCGAGCGCCTTCCCGCGCGCGCCTTCGATGCGCGCTATGCGGCCGGGAAGCTCCTCCTCGATGCCGGCGTCTCGGTGCTCGCCGCCTCGGGCGGCTACTGCGCGGGGATGCCGGCGCGGATGGCCGCGCTCGAAACCTCCACCGCGGTGCGCGACGCGTTCGGCGAGCGCACGGACGCGTACCTCGAAGAAGCCCGCTTCTGGTCGGACCTGCGGTCGGGGCGAAGGACGTGGAACGAAGTCGCGGGCCGCTACGGCGCCGAGGGCGTGGTGCCCGCCGCGCTCTGGGAGCGGTCGCGCGAGGCGGTCGCGGGCGTCTGGCGATGGTTCGACGGCGCGCGACGCGCGGGGCTGCCGCCCCGCGCCGGGCGCGACAGCGCCCGGAGGTGGCGGGCGTGGGCTCGTGGGCGCCCGGCGCGCGAGCGCCTGGAGGCGCTCGCGCGCGTCGCGCGCGCCGCCCCGCACGAGGCGGCGGACGAGGCGGTGGTGCGGCTCTTCGCGGCGTGGCCGGCGGGGGGCGCGGCGCCGCCGGACGCGGCGCTCGAGCGGCGGTTGAAGGATCTCCTGCCCTCGCCGTCGCGGCCCGAAGAGGGCGCGGGCTTCGAGGCGTGGGCGCGGGCGCTCCTGGCGGCGCGGGCCGACATGATCCGTGCCGGGGACGAGTGACGGCCGCATGAGACTCCACCTGTTCTTCCTCATCGATGCCCTCGGCTGGGAGATCGCCTCGCGCGAGCATTTCCTCGAAGGCTTCGCCGCCGTGCGCTCACCCGCGTCTCCGGTGCTCGGCTACTCGTGCGCGTGCATCCCGTCGCTCCTGACGGGGCGCTTGCCGCGGGAGCACGGCCGCTGGGCGATGTACCGCCGCGATCCCGCGCGCTCGCCGTTTCGCTCGCACCGGTGGCTCTTGCGCCTGGCCGCGCTCACGGGACGCGAGGAGTTCGTGCGGCGGCGGCTCCGCGCGGCGGTCGGGAACGGCGGAGGCTACAACGGCTACTGGCAGCTCTATGCGATTCCGGTCCGCCACCTCCCCGAACTCGATGTCGTCGAGAAGGAGGATCTCTTCGCGCCGGGCGGCGTGCCGGGATATCCCACGGTCATCGATCTCATTGCGCGCGGCGATGCGACGTGGCGCGGGTGGAACTGGAGGACGCCCGAGCCGGAGAACTTCCGCGCGTTCGGAGAGGCGATCGACCGCGAACGTCACGGCGCGCTCTTTCTGTACGCACCCGACCTCGACGCGCTCATGCACGCCGAAGGAACGGGTTCGCCTTCCGTCTCGGCGCGCGTCGCGTGGTACGACGCGACGATCCGGGAGATGACGGAGCGCGCGAGACGGCGCTACGACGACGTGCGCGTCGTCGTCATGAGCGATCACGGCATGGCCGACACCATCGGCACACACGATCTCTGGTCGCCGCTCCGCGCGCTCGGGCTCCGCGAGCCGGCGGATGTCTTCTTCTTCCTCGATTCGACGATGGCGCGGTTCTGGTTCGGCGGCGACGCGGCGCGCCGGAAGGTCCTCGATTTGCTCGCGGAGCAGCCGTACGGCCACGTTCTCTCTCCCGAGGAGGAGCGCCGGCACGGCGTCGACTTCGCCTCGCGCGAGTACGGCGAGACGACGTTCCTGCTCGATCCGGGACATCTCATCGTCCCGAGCTACATGGGCTCGCACGCCTCCGCGGGGATGCACGGGTTCGATCCCGACGCGCCCCCCTCGACGGCGTTCTTCGCCTCGACGATGCCGCTCCGCGCGGAGCCGCGCTCGATCCTCGACGTGAAGGACGTCGTGGAGAGGGAGATCCTCGCGTGAGCGCGCCGGCGATGAGCATCGAGAGCCAGGTCGGCGGCGCGATGGGATGGAGCGTGGCGGTGCGCGTCGTCCGCTTCGCGCTCGGCATCGCGAGTTCGATCCTCATCGTGCGATCGCTGGGGGCGGGGACGTACGGCGTCCTCTCGGTGCTCCGGATGATCCTCGCGTTCGTGACGGCGTTCGCGTCGTTCGGGCTCGCGCAGGCGATCCTCCGTTTCGTGCCGGAGATGAAGCCGCGCCCGGCCGACGTCCGCCGCCTTCTCGTCTTGACGTCGCTCGTCCAGGCGGTTTCGTGGCTCCTCTGCGTGGCCGTCGCAGTGGCGGCGGGCGGCTGGCTGTCCCATGTCCTCGGCGTGGACCTCCGGCCGTACCTCTTCCTCGGCGTCGCCTTGACGTCGTTCGAGCTGAGCGCGCTCATCCTCGGCCACTCGCTGAACGCCTACTACGACGTGAAGACGCAGGCCGTCGCGGCACTCGTCTCCAGCGCGCTCTTCCTCGGCACGCTCGTCGCAGGGCTTGCAATGGAGAAGGGGATCGTCGCCGTGCTCGTGGCTGGCGCCGCGGGGCACGCCGGCACGGCGGCCGTGCTCCTGCCGGCGCTCGCGAGGAGGCTTCGCGTGACGGGCGCCGGGGCGCCCGCGCCCGCGGCCCGTGCGGGGTCCTCGATCCCGTGGGGGCGGCTCGCGCGCTATGCGCTTCCGTTCGGGCTCATCAGCGTGCTCAATCTCGTCACGTGGCGGCAGTCGGAGACGCTCGTCCTCGCGCACTTCTGGTCGCCGCGCGAGGTGGGTCTCTTCGACCTCGCCTACAAGCTCCCGCAGCTCGTGTTGGAGTTCATCCCGCTCGCCGTCTGGCCGCTCGTGCTGGCGGGGTACTCGGAAGTCTACGCGGCCGATCCGTCGCGCGCCGGCCGCGTCGTGGACAAGTACTACCGGCTCCTCTTCGTGCTCGGGGCGCCGATCTCGATGCTCGGCGCGCTCGTCTGCACGGGCGTCATCCCGCTCCTCTACGGCGAGGAGTTCCGGCCGGCCGCGCCGTTGTGCGCCGCGTTCTTCCTCGTCTTCCCGCTCACCTTCTTCGGGACGCCGCTCAGCATGAGCCTCTACGTGCTCGAGCGCACCGTGACGATCCTCCTCATCTATCTCGCGAGCGCCGTCGTGAACGTCGGCCTCGATCTCCTCCTCATCCCGCGGCACTGGCAGATCGGGAGCATCGTCCCGACGTCGCTCGTCGTCGTGCTGACGCCGTTCGTGTACGCGCGCGTGCTCTCCGCGCGAGGTTTCGCGTACACGATTCCGTGGCGATTCATCGGCCGCGCGTACGCGGCGTCCGCGTCGTGTTTCCTCCTGTGGCCGCTCCGAGGGCTCATGCAGACGCTGCCGGGGCTGGCGCTCTTTGGCGCGATGGCGGGGCTCGTGGTACTGTTGGCATTTCGCGTCGTCCGCGTCGTCGGCCCCCTCGAGATGGATCTCATTCGCCGTTCGAGATTCCCGATGTCGCGCGCGCTGGCCGCGATCCTCGGCGGGGAGGGAAGGGGATGAGCAAGAAGCTCTGGATCGGATTCATCGTGAGCGCGTTCTTCCTCTACCTCGCCGTTCGCAATGTGCACCCGACCGAGTTCTGGAGGGCGATGCAGAACGCCCGCTATCTCTGGCTCGTTCCGGGCACGGCGCTGACGATCGTCGCGTTCATGATCCGTTCCTGGCGGTGGCGGTATCTCGTGGAGCCGGTGCGGAGAATCGGCTTCGGGTCGAGCTTCTCGGCTACGATGATCGGCTTCATGGCGAACAACGTGCTTCCCGCGCGCGCAGGAGAAGTCATCCGGGCGGTCGCCCTCGGACGGCGCGAGAGGGTCAGCAAGTCGTCCGTCCTCGCGACAATCGTCATGGAGCGTCTCTTCGATCTCTTCACGATCCTGATCATTCTCGCCGTTGTCTTCTTCATCTTCCCATTCCCGGCACCGGTGTTGAGGGCAGGGTTCGTAGTCCTTGTGCTCAGCCTGGTCGTCTTGGTAGCCCTAATAGTCTTGCATCTTCGTGCTGATTCTCTTGCGAATCGCGTGGAGCCCTTCTTCGATTCGGTCTGTGCGATCGTCATTCCAGTCATCATTCGGCGCGTGCTGTGGTGGACGCCTCGACGCTTCCGCGCGAAGATGCTCGACCACACGCCCGGTGTTTTCACGCGCTTCTCGCACGCTTTTATCGACGGTCTCGGGATCCTCCGCCGGGGGCGGCACATCGCTACCGTCACGCTCCTCTCGGCCCTCATGTGGCTGGTCACGATTCTCGGTATCGCCTGCGTGTTGCTGTCGATGTCGCCCCAGATGCCGACGCTTCGGAGCCCGTTCGAGGCGGCGCTCGTTCTCCTCATCACGATCTCGCTCGCAATCATGATGCCGTCGACGCCCGGGTACATCGGTGTCGTCCAGTACGCCTGCACGAAGAGCCTTGCCTTGTTCGGCGTCGGAGAGGACGCCTCGCTCGCCTTCTCGTTCCTCTACCAGGCGAGCCAGTTCGTCCCGATCACCCTCGTGGGCATCTATTATCTGTGGAAGGAAAACGTCTCGCTGGCCGATCTATCCCGAGGGGAGAAGGACGCGGCCGAGGCGCCGCGGCCGGCCGAAACGGAGAGGACCCAGGCGTGATCGGAACCGTGCGGACCGCGATGGGGCGGTGGCAGCCGGGCCGGTGGCTCCGGCGCGACAAGCTCTTCTGGCTGACGACGGTGATCCTCATCGGGCTCCTGATGGGGCAACAGATCGTCGCGCCGTCGAAGCGCGTGCTCGAGGCGTTCGCCGGGCTCGTTCTCGTCGCGTTCGTGCTGCGGCTCGACCTCTACTGGAGCCTTTGCGCGTTCCTCATCGCGCTGCCGTTCCCGACGCGCATGAAGATCGGATCGACGAACATCGTCTTCATCGCGATCCTGCTCTCCGTCTGGCTCATGCGGCTCGCGCTCCGGCAGGTCCGTCCGGTCGGGAAGACGTTCCTCGATACGCCGATCATCGTGCTCCTGCTCGTCTACGTCGCGTCCTTCTGGAACATCCGCAACTCGGAGTTCCTCTGGCCCGCGCTGACCTCGTTCTACGGAGTGCTCGGGAGCATCGTGCTCTTCTACCTCGTGGTCAACTTCGTGCGGGACGACACGTCCCTCGAGCGCACGATGATCGTGACGCAGGTCTCCGCCGCGCTCGTCATCGGCGTCTCGCTCATGGGGCTCCTCTTCCCCGGGATCACGATCGTACCGAACTGGATCCAGACCGGATCGAGCCAGGAGATCGACATCAGCGGCATCCGCCTAGGCGGTCCCTTCGGCGCCTCGGAGCTGCTCGCCGAGTACTGCGCGCTCAACCTTCCGATCCAGTTCCTTCTCCTGGTGCGCTCCCGTTCGCTCTCGCGCCGGTCGATGTGGGCGGCGCTCATCCTGCTGACGTTCGTCATCCAGATCGCCACCGTGACGCGCGGCGCCTTCATCGCGCTCTGGATCGGGATGGCGTACCTCCTGTTCCTCATGCGGAAGCAGCTGGGTTTCAGGCACATCGCGATCTCCGTGATCACCGCCATCTTCCTTTTCGTCGCTCTGGCGACCTTTATCACCGCGCGAACGAAGGCCGGATCGATCCTCGACCGCCTCACTCAGACGACGTTCGTCGGGTACATGCCCGAGACGCGCGCGCACGCCTGGAGCGACGCGTGGGAGATGTGCAAGGAGCACCCGGTGATCGGGCACGGGCCGTTCTATCCGCTCCGGACCGCCGCGGGCGCGCAGGTCCTCTGGCCGCACAGCATCTTCCTGTACTACATCTACATCACGGGATGGATCGGGCTCGCCGTCTTCCTCTTCATCGTGTACAAGATGTTCCGGCGGTCGCTCTCGGCTGCGTCGCGGAGGCTGAGCGATCCGCACTTCTCGAAGAGCGCGCTCCTCGTCCTCCACGTCGTGCTCGTCATCTTCATGATCGATCAGGTCAAGCTGGAGTACCTGCGCCACCACTCGTACCAGTTCTTCATCTGGTCGCTGTTCGGGCTCCTCGTCGCGGCGACGCGGGTCGCCGCCTCCGGTGGCGCGCCCGTGGAGCCGAAGCCGGTCGAGCACGGGCGGCACCGCTCGTTCGAAGGATGGCGCGGTACGCATCCGAGACCGGAAGGGCGGGCGGTGCAGGGTCCTCTGCGTCCATGAGCTTCGCGCGGCACGACGTGCGCCGGTCCTCGCCCGAGGCGCCCGGACCGGATGACGCCGGTGCCTCGCGCGACGTTTCACATGCGGCGGGAGCGGCGGCGCAACCTTCCATCTGCTTCGTCGCGCCGATGGCGCATCCGTTCCTGCTCGGCATTCCCGGCACTCACGGCGGCGCCGAGGTGCAGCAGACGCTCCTGGCGCGCGCGCTCGCGGCGCGCGGCTGGCGCGTCTCGTTCGTGACGCTCGATCACGGCGGGCCGCGTGAGGTCGTGAAGGACGGCATCCGCGTGCTCTCGAGTTGG
>Ga0326597_10004640_pt1 | contig 19273 bp, 16 predicted proteins | sample RVTome_12_FD_203789 | JGI IMG/M metagenome (GOLD analysis project Ga0326597, IMG submission 203789) | Soil microbial communities from uranium-contaminated site in the Upper Colorado River Basin, Wyoming, United States - RVT100D185 | ecosystem: Environmental > Terrestrial > Soil > Contaminated >... | reverse complement strand
ACATCCATGGGAGTTGTTGCATTGTTATCTAAATAAATTTCTCGCATAGCTCGTAATTAACTAAATTACTAAATAACTATATTACTAAATAACAGAAAAACAAAATAACTATATTACAGAAGAACTGAATTACTGAATAACCATTATTTAATAGCACTGGTTAGGTGTTTAGAAAATCCTCTAAGTTGTTTTGCCAATTCACTAGCTCTGCCTAAAGCCTCCTTTTGTTCTATTTGATTAATGTAGCCATCCTCAATAGCACAGTCCAAACAAGCAACCACTTCGTCTAGCGAAGTTTGAGCTCTGTTTACGTACAAGCGCATATCTTTATCACTATTTTTATTTGCCCCTTCGGCTATATTTAAAATTATTGAATTACACGCCCTTTTAGTCTGACTGGTTAAAGAAAACTTTTCTTCGTCTGGAAATTTTTTGCATAACCCATTTATATGATTTCGAAATTTTATAGCATCTTTATATATGTCCCAATCCCTAAACCTAAATCCATATAAATCTTTGTTTTTTGTCACCATGGTAATTTAGTAATCTAGTTATTTAGTTATTGTTTGAAGTAACAATGTTACTTCAAATAATATTTCCCCTTAATTTTCTCATCTACCTTTTGCTCTAACTTTTCCTGTTTTTTGATTGCTTGTTTTTTTAGTTTTTCCAGTTCCTTATCATTTAAATCGCCCAATTTTTTAGCACGTTTTACTAAATACGCTTTTGTATTTTTTGATTGGTCGTCTAAAACCTCGTCCAAAAGTATGCTTAAAACCTGCCCAACTTTTGGACTTGGCCCAATCCCCAACTCTTTTATAACATTGTTGCCGGAAATTTTTAACATTCCAACAGAAATCGCATCTTTTTGGACTTTATCTATCATATAGCGGAAATGGCGCAGGCGATATGGTTCGGGTTTTGGAACACCCGACCCCATTCTGTCGCAAATGCGCACTTTTACCAAGTCGTCCATATTCTCCGTTCCAACCTTAGCTATTAAGCGCCTTATCGAACTTTCGGTAACTTCGCCGACATTATAATAAAATAAGTGATAGCGCACTAAACGCACAACGCGTTCTGTAAATTCACGTGAAAACTTTAAGCGTTGCATCAGTTTTTTTGTAATGCGAGCACCTACGACCTCGTGTCCATAAAAAGTTGCCGCCTCACCCTTTCCCCTTTTGGTTTGCGGTTTTCCGATATCATGAAATAGCGCGGCAAAACGAACATGAATAGGATAATCATGTTCGGCGGCCCACTTTAAGGCCAGGGCATTATGCTCAAAAACTGTATAAATATGATGCTTAGCTTGCTGGACTCCTATGCCTTTTGCAACCTCGGGCAAAATTAAATCTAATAATCCGGTGTCCTTCATAAACAAAATCCCGTTGTAAGCATTTTTGGTGTCTATAAGTTTTATCAATTCATCTCTTGTGCGTTCGGGGGCAATTTTTTTTATTAACTTAGCATTTTGTTTTATGGCATTTATGGTTTTGTCCTCGATTGTAAAATTAAGTTGTGCGGCAAAACGAATAGCGCGCAAAAGACGCAGGGCGTCTTCGCCAAACCTCTCTTTTGGACCACCGACTGTACGAATAATGCCTTCTTTTAAATCTTTCTGCCCTTCGAACAGATCTACAATATCGCCCTTTAAATTCATCGCCAGGGCATTAACAGTAAAGTCGCGTCTTTTTAGGTCTTCGCTAAGAGATGTTGAAAATTCTATTTTATCCGGATGTCGTCTGTCGGTATATTGTGCCTCTGTTCTATAAGTTGTTGCCTCCACAACTTTTAACGAGTCCTCTTTCGAATCTGTCTTTATACCCACAGTTCCGAACTTGTTTTCGTAAAAACAGTCCGCAAACAATTTTTGGATTTGTTCTGGCTTTGCGTTTGTGGTTATATCCCAATCTTTTGGATTTTTATTTAACAAAAAATCGCGCACACATCCACCCACAATATACGCCTCGAACCCTTCCTTTTCTAGGGTTTTTAGTATGTTTTGTACCTCTTTTGGTATTTGTACCATAAACTATCTAGTCCGACACCTTAATTTTGTGTCCCTGGAGGGATTCGAACCCCCAACAACAGGTCCGAAGCCTGTCATGATATCCATTTCACCACAGGGACATCTGTACATAAACTATACTATGTTTCACGTGAAAACTCAACCAATACCATACAACCACATTACTAAATAACTATATTACTAGATAACAGAATAACTAGATAACACATAACATAGAACAAAATAACTAAATAACTATATTACTAAATTACATAAAAACCCATAAAACCAAGGACCTCTACACTAAAATCATGAATACGCCAGGCGCCTGGCGTATTCATTAATAATCGCCTCAAAATTAAAAATGGCCTAAAAAGAGAGAGGATCAAACAAACTTGGGGGTAACAACCCCTCACCCAGAATTGATACTGCTTATATTTCGGTTAAAATTTATTCCCTATGCCTTATCTTTTATATGGACAAATATGTGATACACCCGACAACCCATCGCAGTTCAAGAAATATCAATTCTGGGTGAGGGGTGGACAAAATTAAAAAAATATGATAGTATTTAGACAGTAAAATACGCGCACACCGAAAGGAGGTGTAAACATGGTTAGAAGCAATGGATACGCATCTATTGTAATCGTTTTAACGCCCGATGCGGAAGGATTGCTGGGAGCCCCTATTGTTCGGGATCCTGCTCACTCCAATCCCCTTTGGAAATTCCCCGGAGGTAAGGGAGAGGGCGACGAAACCGGAGCCCAAACCGCGTCACGAGAACTGGAAGAGGAAACAGGCATAGCTGTATCAACTTCGGTCTTTAAAACAAAGAACATCATAGGAAGTGAGGAGAAAAAAGAAAGGGCCATACACGCACAGGATGGCACCTTCGTGAAAACAGAATCTCACTTTTTTTATCCGTATTATGTTCTGTTGGCAGAAATGCCAAAATTAAAAGATGTTGGTGATGAGGGCGAAAAAGTCGCCTTTGCACATGTTCAGGATATCTTAAATGCGAATACGAAAAAAATGTTTTTGGGAAATCATTACGATTTGCTGATTAAGTTTTTGAAAACCAGAGAACTGGAAATTAAAAACTTTTCGTCAGAATTTGGAATTGATCTATCAAAACCACATACTAGTACAACTTGCGCCTACATTGCTCAAATGCAAAGTTAGGCGCTTTTTTATTTGACATGGGGATGACAAAAAATATATGGTCTGGTATTATTAAACACATAACATAGAACATGGAACACATAACAGGGGGCGGAATAACTCAAGAAGCTATTCATAATTCTTAATTCGTAATTCATAATTCTGTTTTTGTAAAACAAAAACTAAAAATTTATGAGAAAAGCAGATAATATTTTTAATAAAATACTATTTATAAGTTTATTGCTGTTTTTAATTTCTTTACCGCTATCACCTCAAATTGGATTGGCCGATACGCGAGGGGGCGGTTTTGTGAATTGTGGTGGAGTTGACAATCCGTGTGAAATGTCGGATTTTTTAATCACCATACATAAAGTACTAGATTTTGCTATATACACCCTTGCTCCAATATTTGTTGTTATGATGGTAGTTATTGGAGGCCTGTATATATTCGCATCGGCGGGAAACCCGGGACAAGTTGGCAAAGGAAAAACTATTATAAAAAACGCCCTAATTGGTTATTTAATAGTTTTGGGCGCGTGGCTTATATTAAATATTGTTTTGAGCTTAATTGGTGTTGCAGAATGGACCGGATTGAGGACCTGGTATGAAATTACGCTTTAGTTTTGGACCATGGAACACATAACATAGAACATGGAACAGAATGGCTAAGCCCGCTCGCAGCTCAATGGTGAAGTCCCGACAACTGGCCTGTCCGCTCGTAGCTCAATGGTAGAGCAGTGGCCTCTTAAGCCATTGGTTGGAGGTTCGAGCCCTCCCGGGCGGACTAAAATGCAAGAAACAACTTGATTAAACAATCTTATCGTGCTACAATAACAAAAATATGGCGCTAAAAACAGAAGAAAAACAAAAAACAATAGAGAAATACAAGCTACACAACAGTGATACCGGATCTACAGAAGTACAGATTGCCGTTTTAACAGAAGAAATAAAAAAACTTGTAAAACATCTAAAGGCTCACAAAAAAGACGACCACTCGCGACGTGGTCTTTTGATGATGGTATCTAAGCGAAAAAAACTGCTTGATTATCTTTCACGTGAAAACGAAAAAAGATACAAAAGCTTAATTAAAAAATTGGGACTTAAGCGTTAATAAATTATGTCAGAAAGAATTACATATCCAGCACAAAGAGTAGCTGTTTTAATAGACGTTCAAAATTTTTACCACTCTGCGAAAAATATATACAAAAGAAGGGTAAATTTTAAAGAAATCCTAAAACATGCAGTGAGCGATAGGCAAATAATACGCGCCTACGCGTATGTTGTTAGCACAGAGGGGGGAGAGGAAGAAGGGTTTTTTGAAGTTCTAAAAAAAATGGGGATAGAAATCCGCGTGAAAGATCTGCAAATATACTACGGTGGCTTAAAAAAGGCCGATTGGGATGTAGGAATTGTTGTAGATGCTGTAAAATTATCTGCCTATGCAGACGCGATTGTGTTGCTGAGCGGAGATGGCGACTTTGTTCCTATGGTAGAATATCTAAAAAACAAAGGCGTTCAAGCAGAAGTGATGGCTTTTGGAAAAAGTGCTTCAAGCAAGCTAAAAGAAAAAGCGGACTATTTTATAGATTTAGACGAAAACCCGGAAAAGTTTCTGTTAAAACAAAAAGCACGTTAAAAAATAATTAATTAGCAATTTGAGTTTTAGGAAAAAAGTAAAGAAGGCAAAAATTGGCATATCGGCCCGATAAATCAATTTTTGCCTTTACTCTAAACTTCAAATTGCGTTTTTAAAATGCAAAAAAAAGAATATTCTTTTAAATTTGGGGAGGAAACATTAACTCTACGCTTTTTGGATTGGGCCAAACAAGCAAACGCATCTGTTGTGGCACAGTTGGGAGAAACTGTTGTATTAACAACTGCGGTAATGAGTAAAAAAGACGTTGAATTACCCTATTTCCCACTGATGGTTGAGTACCGAGAAAAATATTATGCCGCAGGAATAATTGGCGGAGGAAGGTTTATGAAAAGAGAGGGGAGACCATCGGATGAATCTACTTTAAAAGCACGGCTAATAGACAGAACCATACGCCCGCTATTTAACCAGTCCATGCGGAGAGAGGTTCAGGTTGTTAATACAGTACTTAGTTACGACGGCAAAAATACTCCCGAAATATTATCTCTAATAGCGTCCTCTGTGGCGCTTAATATCTCCAACATTCCCTGGGGCGGTCCTGCGGGAGCTGTTAGGTTGGCCAAAGTAGAAAATAAGTGGGTGGTAAATCCCTCAAAGGACGAGGGGGCAATTGCCGAAGCGGATGTTATTGTTGCCGGACCAAAAAACAATGTAAATATGATAGAGGTGGGGGCTAATGAGCTTGCCGAAAAAGATTTATTGGAAGCGATAAAGCAAGGTCAGGATTATATAGACCAAATTGTTGAATTTCAGGAAAAAATACAAAAAGATATTGGCCAAACAAAAGAAGATGTTGAAATAAAGACAGTGTCGGAGGATATAAAAAAAGAAGTGCGGGATCAGGTTGAACAAAAGATAAGGGGGGTGATTATAGAAAATTCAACAAACGAGGGTAAAAAAGAAGTTGAAGAAATACAAGCCGACCTAAAGGACTACTTAAATAAAAAACATAAAGAAGAAAGCCCTCAAAATGTTGGCGATGGTTTAGATTATTTTGATACGCTAATGGACGAACTTGTACACGAAGCTGCATTAAAACACAATAAGCGCGTGGACGGGCGGGCATTTGACGAAATTAGACCCTTGTCGGCCGAGGTGGCACTTCTACCAAGAACCCATGGTTCCGGACTATTTATGCGAGGCCTAACACACGCGCTATCGACCGCAACACTGGACTCTCCTGGAGAAGAGGAGTTAAGCGACAACATGGAAGGGGAGAGCAAAAAACGATTTATGCATCATTACAATTTCCCCCCTTATTCTGTTGGTGAAACGGGATTTTTTAGACCACCGGGCAGACGCGAAATAGGACACGGAGCACTGGCAGAAAAAGCACTGGCACCAATTATTCCTTCGCTTGATAAGTTTCCATATGTGATACGTACGGTGACAGAGGCGGTATCCAGCAATGGCTCTACCTCTATGGCCTCTGTATGCGGATCCTCTTTGGCGCTTATGGACGCTGGAGTACCCATTAAAGGACATATTGCAGGAATTGCCATGGGTATTATGAGTGATGAAAAAGATACAAAAATATTAACCGACATACAGGGGCTTGAAGACCACTATGGAGGTATGGATTTTAAAGTTGCCGGAACCAAAGATGGTGTTACTGCAATACAGTTAGACGTAAAAATAAATGGTCTTAATTTAGAATTGATAGAGAAAATACTCCAACAGGCCCAAAAAGCACGCTTGGAAATACTTGATGTTTTAAACAAAGCAATCGCAAAACCACGAGAAAGTGTTTCTCAATATGCTCCGATTATACAACGCACAGATATAAAACCCGAAACCATAGCAATACTTATAGGTGGAGGAGGAAAAACAATAAAGGGGCTTATGGCCGAAACAAATACGGAGGTAAACGTAGAAGATGATGGAAGTGTTTATGTTAGCGGAAAAAGAAAAGAGGATGTAGAAAAAGCCATAGGAATGGTAGAGAGTATAACTCACCAGGTAGAGCTTGGGGAAATATACAACGCCAGAGTTGTGCGTGTTGTGGATTTTGGAGCATTTGTAGAACTAATGCCCGGGCAAGAAGCCCTTGTGCATGTATCCGAACTCAGTAAAGATTATGTAAAAGACGTAAAAGATGTGGTAAAAATTGGAGACACTATAAAAGTAAAGATTATTAAAGTAGACGATCAGGGTAAAATTGCCGCTTCTGCCAAACTAGGCGAGGACGAACAAAAAAAGATATCCAACTAAATGTGACGCAAGGTTTGTAGCAAGTGCTGAGTGGAAAACATGTTTGCCAAGAATTAAAAATTGTATGATATTATGTATATATGCAAGATACTAATCTTGGAACAATAAGAACTATGGCAGATGATTTGGCGGGTGTTCCTCAAACACCCCTTCCGCTACCTAAAGAGTCCGGAAGACCTGTGGGAGAATTACCAAATACAAAAACCCAAACTCCTCCTCCGCTGGAGCCCAAACCTCAAATTCCGTCCCAACAAGCGGTTGAGCCAATGCCGAGCGTACCACCCAGTAGTCCGCCTCAGCCAGAATCTGCCCAAAAAACATCGAGAGAGCTTTTGGATGAGCTTTTACCCATGGACGAGAGTTCTGAAAATATAAAAAATGTGCCAAAAACACCTATGGACCTACCAACAGAGCCACAACAAAATAAGAGTATGGAAACAGATAGGCCAAACAATTTAGAGGAGGAGATATTCCCATCTCCTAAACTTGAGGAGGAACCTCCAACCGAAACACCCGAAGAACTGCTTGGTATTAATGCAGAAAAACCGGCAGAACAACCCCCAACTACAACACCGCAACCCCCCGTACAGACACCCACTCCGCCACCCGCACCACCAGCTACTCCTACGCAACAACCATACGTGCCCCCGACATCACCTCCGGGCAAAAAGAGTTTTTTCTTATCTAAAACAATGATTTTAACTATAATTCTTGTTATCATAGGAGCTGCTCTAACAGGTGCTGGTTTATATTATTTTGTACTATCAGGTGATGAAGAACCAACAGAAACTCCCAACGATGAGCCCGTGGAAACTCCAGACGAAACTCCGGTTGTGGATACAACTCCACCTGCCCCATTTGTAACTCCAGATTTTATGCTGGAAAATATTTCTGTTCAGGATGCTCTTGAGGGAAGTTTAACAACGATGCTAAATAGTTTAAAAAATTCAGCACTAACAGCAGATACAATTACGTATGTGCCCATACGATTGGCAGGTGTAACCGTAGACAACAAGGCACAATACTTAAAACTTCAAACTCTTTTCAGTGGTCTTAATATATCAACTCCTATCGATTTTTTTGAAATTTTTGAATCGGATTTCATGCTTTATATATACACATCTGCGAATGAGGAAAGGGTTGCCTGCCAAAATAACTTGGTCACAGAAGGAGAGTGCTGGGGTCCGCGAGTTGGTATCGTATTTAAAGCCAAAGCGGGAAATGCAAACCAATTGCCAACAATTCTGGATCAATGGAAAGACATTGTGGAGGCGTCCAGTAGCAACCTCGAAGCATTCCTTCTAAGCGATATAGCACAAATGCCCGAAACCCTAGAGTTTGGAGAGGGGATTTATGTTAGCGATGCGGTATTATCCGCCCCAGATGTTGCTGTATATTTTGCAAACATACCCATGCCAAAATATGATAATTTAGAGCTGTCCGGTACAGCACTGGATTTTGCAATAGTTGACGATATGCTTATTTTTGCAACTTCAAAGAACTCTTTAAATAAGATGATCGATTATATTTTGCTAGAACAATAAATCTCACTTCATAGAACACATAACATGGAACACGTAACATAAAACATAAAGCATGGAACAAGATATACTAAAAACTTTGGCATATTATCAGGCCTTGGGGAATATGCCACTCAGCCTAATAGAAATCCAAAGATTTATGCCAAACAAACAGGAAGGGGAGAATATCCCCCTTTTTGATATACAAAAAAGCTTGGAACATCTTGTAAAAATTGGTTCTGTGCAAACAAAAAACGGTTTTTTTTATCTAAATAATAATCCTCACAAAGACCCCTACACCGCAAGAATAAACAATCTAAAAACTACGCATAAAAAATGGGGGCAAATAAATGCTTCCGGAAAATTCTTGGTATACATACCGTACATCCGAGGGGTTTATATTACGGGTTCTGTAGCACTGGGTAATGCCTCGGAAAATAGTGACTTGGACATTTTAATAAAAACCCAGTCCTCCAGAATATGGTCTGCCCGCTTTATGGTAGTTGCACTATCCATGGTACTGGGCAAAAGGAGGTATAAAAATAAAATTAATAACCGCCTCTGCTTTAACCAATACATTACCGAAGATTCCGAATATTTAGGACCGCCAAATATTAATCATATTATCGAAAATATCAAAATACCCCTGTGGTCCGATTCTAAAAATGAATCCCGAAAGAAATCTATTTATAATTTTAACGCCAACCGTTTTGGATTGTTAGTTAAAAAAACCATAGAAATTTTGCTTTACATAAGTGCTTTGGGTTGGTTGATGGAAAAACTTATCGGATGGATGCAGATAAAAAAAATACAACACAACGAAACAGAATACCCAACAAAAATACTCCCCCTTACCATCAAAACAAATAATTTGATATTCTATTATCCCAGCGTGCTAGAGACAGAAAAAAAATACTTTACTATTTTAGACTCTTTAAAAAATCAATACCTAAATAAAGAAAGATTATAGAATAAGGACATAAAAAATACAGCAAAAATCTTTTATTTTAGCTGTATTTTTACCCTGTGGATAAATAAGACATAAATTAGGTTGACTTAAATGTCCGAATTAGGATATCCTAAAAATAGATCTTTATTCTATCTGCGGACTTCGGAATCTTACCTTCTTTTTAAACGGGGTAATCCTGGGCCACGAAACCGGCAGACGGAAAGGTATTACGTCTCGAAAAGAGACCCCGATATTCGGGGGAGTAGACCCCTCAATTAACAACTGAAATGCGCTTTAGAATCAAAAGAATAAATTGAATACTAGGCATTGCGACGAAGGAGTAGTTTTAACTACCTCAAGGAGCAATAACAAAGTAAACAATTTATTCTTTTGATTCCCACAGGGCGGGCGTATATTTTTCATATCCTTTGTTTTCATCGCTCATGCACATTTGTGCATTTCGTTCTTCAGGCCTAGGATATTAAAAATATACGCTCCGCTAAATGAATTTCAGTTGTTAATTGAGGGGTCATATGAACCCACTCTAAGTAGTGAAACATAGGGGGCAAAATCATTCCCCCCGAATATCGACCAAGCCCACCTACTACAGAGTAGGACCAGTTCTTTTTTATCACGATTTAATGCCCCCAAAAATCACTCAATTGAGAGAGCGTCACACACCTTGGTTTGGAAACCTATTTATAAGCCGTACACATGCATTTATTAGTTCTCTTTGTGTCCTTTGCCACACCTCATAAAGGACACGCCCCAACTCACTAAAAGTGAGTCGCCGCCTTCGACTATCGATGGCGGCTTTTCTTTTATTGCATATTCTCAAAACAAAAGTTAAAATAAAGTAATCCTTCGATTGCGCTCAGAGTGCTCATAATTGCAGCCACTCGGACTTCATAAATTAAAATTTATTTGCCCTCGCGGGCAATTATGGCATGTCACCAAAAACATTAGAAAAATATAAACAGGCGCTTCTCGAACAAAAAAAGAGTATAGAGGCAGGGCTTGGAAACTTTGCAGAACGCGACCCCAATCAAAAAGACAATTGGAACACTCTTTTTCCATTTTTTGAGGCAGATGATTTTGACGAAGAAGAAGCAGCAGATGAGGTGCAAGAGTATATTAATTTACTCCCCCTAGAGCATGCTTTGGAACTGCGCCTAAAAGAAATAAACAAAGCACTTGATAGAATTAAAGAGGGTACTTATGGTAAATGTGCAAACTGTAACAAAGCTATTCCACAAAAAAGATTAGATATTTTACCTGAGGCAGAATTGTGCTTAAAGTGTAGGGCTAAAATAAAAAAATAGAAAAAAATGAGTTGGATTTTTTTGGCATTAGCGGCAGCGTTATTTAAATCATCTGCTGATGTTTTCAAAAAGAAAGGAGGGTTAAAGCAATTAGATCCTTATACGGTAACTTGGGCAGTTGCCTTTTTTTCTTTATTTATATTAGTACCTGTTGCATTGGCTAAAGGAATACCCACAGTAAATGCATCTTTTTGGTGGGCACTCTTGATAAGCGGGTCACTGAATGCACTAGCCACAACCTTACAAGTAAAAGCGCTTTTTGAAAGCGACATGTCTTTAATCGGACCTCTTCAAGCCACAACTCCATTTTTTCTATTGTTTACCGCCTTCATATTGCTGGGTGAGTTTCCAAACATGCTGGGCCTTATTGGTGTTGTAATTATTATTGGAGGATCTTATTTTTTAAAATACAAAAGAAACTCAGGTTTACTTGCACCCTTCAAGGCATTGTCAAAAGACCGTGGGGCACGTCTTATACTGTCTGCAGCACTAATTTGGAGCATAACAGGTGGCGTAGATAAAATTGGCGTACAAAACTCTTCTCCCGTCTTTTGGTCTGCCCTTATAAATATTTTTATGGCACTTGTATTGATTCCTATAGTTATAAAATTTGGAAACAACAGTAGCATAAAAGATTTATTTTCTTACAAAAAATTAAAAGCATTAATACCTATAGGATTTTTTACCTCTTTAATGTTTATTTCTCAAATGACAGCGCTAACCATGACAAACGTGGTATACGTGATATCTCTAAAAAGAACAAGCGCTTTAATTGATGTTGTGTTTGGCAAATTGTTCTTTAAAGAAATGCATATAAAAAGTAGGATTCTTGGAGCAATTTTAATCATCTTGGGAATTGTACTTGTTTCTACAAATTAAAAACAACCGCTTGAGCGGTTGTTTTTACATATCAACAACTAAGGTTGCCCATCCAAATTCGTTGGCACCAACCGGTTCACCAGTCAGGGGATTATAAAATTCATTAAACCCATGCTGTTTTACGAGTTCTTTAGATTTTTTTGCTATTTCATCTGCCAAGTCATAATATCCATGTTGACGAAGACCGTGCACTAAAAACCAATTAGTGTTCATGCTTAATGGTCCTCGCCAAATACCACTCCTGTCTCTGTCGTTACTATTAGGATTAAATGTTGTTTCGTTTTTAGACACGGAAGGTACTAAAAAGGGAGTGAAAAACTCTTCGTTATTAGTAAGATACTCCAAAACAATCCTATCTACAATTCGCTTGGGAAGATTTTCTATAATCAATGGCATCAAAGATAAAATGGTTTTTACCTTTGATTGAATTTCATCTTTTCCATCCAAATTATAAAATAGTCCGTCTTTTTTGTCGTAACATTTATCTATCAGAGCGTCTAAAGATTTCGTTGCTTGTTTTTGAGCCCATTTCTTAATCATCACATCCTCACATATATCCGCCAAACGTCCCAATGTAACCAAGCCCTGAATGAAAATACTATTGACGAGCACGTCTTTTGTTTGAAACGGACTAACAGAAAAAATCCATCTTAAATTATAATTTAAAAATTTATTTAAATAAGTAACTTTACGAACTTTTTGCAGTAACTCTTGATTCTTCTCAGAATGCTCATCATATCCAATTGTTCTGTCATAAGCTGGACTGTAATCAATTCCTGATTCGTACTGACAAACTATAGATATAAGACCGTCACCTTGGGGGCTTCTGTTTTCCACTAAGTACCTATAGTAAACATACAGAGGTTTTAACATTTCTTTGACAAACAACTTGTCTGCGTCTTTTTTCCAAATTTTTTCTACAGCTTGCGCTATAACTGGAGGTTGAATTTCTGATGTTGTTTTTGATTTTATAAAAGGATTAAACCAACTAAAATATCCTCTATTTTGTAGCTTGTGCCAACTTTTCCAAGAACCGGAAACGTGCTTCCTGTGCCAAAAAATAACATGTGGAATCAAGCCCCTCTTATTCTGCCATGCAACCAAAGCACGTAACTCCTCTTTAGCGCGATCTAGTTTGCCAAGATGCGCCCACACAATTGCGTGAAAACATGAGTCCCAGAACCATTGAAATGGATACACTTTGCCAGAAGGCACTGTAAAAAAATATTTACGCCCATTTTTTTGAGCAGTCCTGGTATTTTTTTCTAAAAGTTCTTGCGACCTATTTTCTAGGTCTTTATATAGTTTATTATTCATATATAATACATACTACGATAACTTAAATACTTAATAAAGATATGTTGCGAATAGGCCACGCAGGCGCACAGGGTTATGTGCCAAGAAATACACTCGCCTCTATATCAAAGGCATTAGAACTTCATTGCGATATGATTGAGTTTGATGTGCATAAAGCAAAAACTGGAGAAATTGTTCTGATACACGACAAAACAGTAAACAACACAACAAAAGGAAATGGGAATGTTAAAAATCTCACATTAAAGGATCTAAAAAAACTTGATGTTGGCGACGGAGAAAAAATTCCCACACTTGAGGAGGTTTTAAATTTGGTTGCGGGGCGCTCTAAATTAAATATAGAAATTAAAGCATACGATGCCACAAAAAACGTAACAAAAATTATCCAAAGCTATGTCGCAAATGGTGCATATAAATACAGTGATTTTGTTGTCTCTTCCTTCAATTGGCTAGCTTTAGTAAAAATACACATACTGAACTCGCAAATTCCTCTTGGCGTACTAATACATACCCAACCGCTTAAACTTGCTTTTGTGTTGGCAAGAATAACTAACGCTTGGGCGTTCCACCCTCACTACAAACTAGTGGACGAAAAAATGGTAAAAAAAATCCACAATAGAAACATGAAGATTTTTGTATGGACAGTTGATGAGCAAAAAGATATTCAAAAAATGAAACAACTAAAGGTAGACGGTATAATTACAAACTATCCAGACCGAGTCTAAATTCTCAAGACGCACAATGCGTCTTTTTTGTTTGACACAGAAATTGACATTTGTTACCCTATTAAACTATATTAGCATTGTTTGCAATTTCAAATTATAAATTTCAAATTTCAAATGAATGACTTAATGAATAAATTTCAAAACATTGAAACATTTAAAATTGATTTAAAATTAAAAATTTAAAATTTAAAATTGTTTTGTGAGTGTGACGAACAAAATTACTATGCCTTCTAAACTATACTCGGTAACAAAACTGGGGATGGAAACACAAACCATTAGAATAGAGGTAGATACAGCAAAAGGTCTGCATGCTTTTGCTATTGTGGGACTTGGGGACAAAGCCATTGAAGAAAGTAAAGAGAGGATAAACAGTGCGCTAAAAAATACCGGTTTTAAGCCACCACGCACATTTAATAAGCGAATTGTAGTTAATTTGGCTCCTGCAGATATCAAAAAGGAAGGAGGACTTTATGATCTGGCAATAGCCCTTGGTTTTTTAATTGATTCAGAACAAATATCTTTACAAAAAAGTTTAGACAAAACATTAATAGTTGGAGAGCTTGGTCTTGATGGAAAATTACGCCCTGTTCGGGGCGTAATTTTATATTCTATGCATGCGGCAGAAAATGGCTTTAAAAATATAATAGTACCCAGTGTTAATAAAGAAGAAGCCCAGTTAATAAAAAACATAAATGTAATAGCTCCAAACAATATGCAAGAACTAACGGCCTTTTTAGAAGGTAGGGGAGAGATTAGCCCTGTTCAGAAACAAGAGAATTCCGTCGCACGTCGCGACAAAAGCGAAGCTAAATACGATTTTTCTTTAGTCAAAGGACAGCAAACTGCCAAAAAAGCCCTGGAGATAGCAGTTGCTGGAGGACACAATGTTCTTTTCCAAGGTCCGCCCGGAAGCGGAAAATCTCTTTTGGCAAAAACTGCCGTAAGCATACTGCCCAAAATGCAATATGAGGAAGCTCTTGAGGTTACAAAAATAGAAAGTGTTTGTGGTTACTTATCTGAAGAAAATCCCCTTATTAATAAAAGACCTTTTAGATCTCCCCATCATGCCTCCAGCGAAAGTGCGATTATTGGGGGCGGGGCAAAGCTTCAACCCGGAGAAATTACACGAGCCCACAGAGGCATTCTGTTTTTAGATGAATTTCCCGAATTTCACAGAGATGTTTTAGAATCATTAAGACAGCCCACAGAAGAGGGTAGTGTTACAATAGCTCGCGCAAAGGGGATGGTGTCCTACCCTGCCAAATTTATGCTAATTGCAGCAGCAAATCCTTGCCCGTGTGGATATTTTGGTGATACAAAAAGAGAATGCAATTGTACAACGGCAAGCATTATTAAATATCAAAAAAAGCTTTCGGGCCCGATAGCAGACAGAATAGATATACACATTAACGTTCCCCGCCAGCATTTTAAAAAAATTTCTTCCGAAAAATTAGAGGAGCCCTCCGAAGCAATTCGTCAAAGGGTTGAAATGGCCCGCAAAACCCAAGCAAAGAGGTTTGAAAATGCGCCCATTCATACAAATAGCGAGATGGGGCTAAAAGAAATAAAAAAATACTGCCAAATCGACGAGACCTTAAAAAATTTCATAGGAATCGTTATAGAAAAATATAAACTATCTGCAAGAGCATATCATTCCATATTAAAAGTTTCCCGAACCATCGCGGACTTATCTAGCGCCCCAAATGTAGAACAACAGCACATAGCCGAAGCGTTACAATATGTAAAAAGGGATGTAGAGATAGTGTAAAAGTTATAGGACCTCCGCGGGCTCCTATAATTAAATACGCCACACGTGTGGCGTATTTAATAAAAAATCGGCCTTTGTAATGTTGGCCGATTTTTTGCTTAAATATATTGCTTTTTAAAATTTAGCTAAAAAGGATTCCTTGTCCCGTGAACTTCAAAGTGTACGTGGCATCCTGTGGAACGTCCCGTTGTACCCATATATCCTATTAATTGACCTTGGACAACCTGTTGGCCGGCACTCACAACCACACCACTTGGTCTAATGTGAGCATAAAGAGTTCTTGTGCCATTTGGATGGCTGATTCTAACATAATTTCCAAACCCTCCAACCCATGCATTGTAAGGATGATTAATTGATATATCAACCCTACCTGCAGCAGAAGCATATACAGGAGTTCCGCAACTGGAAGCCCAATCCACACCATTGTTTGCATGAAAGCCCTGAGTTCTGCGCCCCACGCCTTTTGTAGGATGCATAAAGTATCCTGATGTAATTTGTACATTTGTTTGTGGTACAGAAGAAGTTGTCGTACTGGTAGCAACTGTTGTTGTGGGCTTAACCCCTCCCGGAATCATAAGTGTTTGTCCTGCAAGAACATATTCTGCAGAAGAAATATCATTAGCTCGCAATATTTCATCAATCTTAGCGCTATGCCGAGAAGCAATAGAGGAAATGGTATCCCCATATTTAACCTCATACATTAACCCATCTGTGGGCAATATAACAAGCTCATCTCCCGCATATATACGGCTAGAATCGTTTCCGCTTAGCTGGTTTGCCCAAAGTAGTGTATTTATACTAATACCAAACGCGCTAGCTATTTCGCTGGGCGTATCTCCGGGCTTTACAACATATGTTCTTATTTCGGTACGTTCTTTGTTTGGGATTGTTTCTTTAGGTTCTGAGATATTGCTTCCTAAAAAAGCAATACCTTGATCTGTTGGGGGCAAAGAATCTTCTCCTCCGATTGCACCACCCTCATCTAAATCGTCGCCACCCACAAGTGCAGCCAACTTGGCATTTAAAAAAGTTTGTGCATATTCTGCATCTATTGTAGTTATAACTTTTTCTGTCTTTATCTCCTGATCAACGGATGCATGTATTGATTTAATGTTTCCCAAATCTTCGCGCACAAACAAAGAAACAACACCAAATACAAATAGAGCAAGGACTGCTCCTTTAAAAAATAGAAAAAAGGCATAAAAATCGCCTTTGTTTATAACATGCAAAAACTTAAACCTAATTTTAGAAAAAACACTCTCAAAAACGAGTTTAACTTTTTTTATGTCCCGCACCCTTTTAGCCCAAAAACTGGGTTTGAAAGATGGATCTTGTGAGTTTTTTAAAATAAATTTATGTGGTATCTACCTTGATTAAATAACTAAAAACGCTACAATGCAGGTAATATCTTTCCACTAAAAAATTCTGCTTGCGCAGAACTTCTATATTTAGATTATAGCAATATAACAAGTGTTGTCAATAGGTAAAAGTGGATAAAATGTTAACTTCGCACAATATGGATATTTTAAAAAACTTAAACAAAAAACAAAAAGAGGCGGCGAGCACATTGGATGGGCCGCTTTTAATTTTGGCCGGTCCCGGAAGCGGTAAAACAAGAACGCTAACTCACAGAATTGCGTATCTGGTTTCGGAGGGTGTGGAACCCCACAACATTCTTGCTGTAACTTTTACCAACAAAGCCGCCTCCGAAATGAAACAACGCGTGTTAGATTTATTAAAAACAAATACCGATTTACCCCTTGCCAAGTATCAATTGCCGACAGTGGGGACATTTCATTCTATATGTGCAAAAATCTTGCGCACAGAAGCACCCAAACTTAACCGCACAAGCGATTTTACAATATACGATGATGGGGACCAGGCCCTGCTAATAAAAAAAATAATGCAGGAGTTAGATATGGACACAAAACAGCTTCCTCCAAAAAAAATTGCCTACTATATAAATAACGCAAAAGACAAACTTATCACTCCGGATAAATACACAGCGCTTGCCGGTACTCCCACAGAAAAAAAGGCCGGGCAAGTATATTTAATTTATCAAAAGAAGTTACAAGAAATAAATGCCTTTGATTTTGGGGATTTAATAACGCAAACTGTTTTTTTATTTAAAAAAGACAAGTCCGTTTTAAAAAAATATCAAGAACGGTTTAAATACATTTTGGTAGACGAATATCAGGATACAAACACCGCACAATATGAGTGGTTGCACCTTCTGGCCGAAAAATACAAAAACATATGTGTTGTGGGTGATGATGCTCAGGCAATATATAGTTGGCGAAATGCCGATTTCCAAAATATTTTAGACTTCAATAAAGATTGGCCAAATGCAAAAATTATTAAATTAGAGCAAAATTATCGCTCGACTCAAAATATTATAAATGCAGCTAATGCCGTTATCCAAAACAATTCTTTAGGATACAAAAAATCTTTATGGACACAAAACGAAGAGGGGAACCCTATTGTTATTTGCGAACTTGGAAACGAATACGAGGAAGCCGAATTTATGGTCGACCAAATCCAACACCTTACCGAACAAGATGGCTACTCTCTAAACGATTTTGTTGTACTTTTTAGAACCAATGCGCAGTCACGCGCAATAGAGCAAACCTTTCTACGTTATGATATTCCCTACAAAATAGTGGGGGGGTTAAGGTTTTACCAACGCCAGGAAGTAAAGGACGTTATAGCATGGCTTAGATTGTTGCAAAACGAAAACGACACGGCGTCTTGGCAAAGATTGCAAAGATTAAGATTGGGTGATTTAAAAAAATCTTTAAAAGATACCCCAAAAAATAAACAGCAAGCTATAAACTCCATCCTAAATATTCTAAAAGAAAAACTAAAAGAAAATCCTACTCTTACACAGCTGGTAAAATATATAATAAAAATATCTAATTTTGAAAATATTTTAAAAGACGGAACAGACAAAGGAGAGGAGAGGTGGGAAAATGTTAAGGAATTATTATCTGTAACCGAAGATTTTGGGCAAATAAATGTGCAGGAAGCCATGGGTACTTTTTTGGAAAATGTTACCCTGGCACAAGAGGCAGATAATGTGGAGACCCAAAGCAACCTTGTCCATTTAATGACTCTTCACATGGCAAAGGGGTTGGAATTTCCTGTAGTTTTTATAGCAGGGTGCGAAGAGGGGATTTTGCCACACTCCAGCAGTATGTTAAGTGCGGACGAATTGGAGGAGGAAAGGAGATTGTTTTATGTGGGACTAACCCGTGCCAAAAATCTTGCCTACATGCTTTTTGTAAGAAGGCGTATGGTTTGGGGTAATACACAACTTGGGCGCCCAAGCAGTTTTTTACACGAATTGCCTCAACAATATATTAAATTTAAACCGCTTAACGAAGAGTTTGAAGAAGAAGAGGAGGAAAATATAATAGAGATCGATTAATACTTCGCTTTGCGAGCAATAAGTAACACATAAATCCAAATTACAAAATCCAAATGCCAAATGAAATCCAAAATCCAAATGACTAAAAATTTGACATTAAGTCATTTGACATTGATTTGACATTTGAGTTTTGACATTTGACATTCTATTTAATAAAAACCATGTCTTTACAATCTGAAACTCAACAACTACTAACTAAGCACAAGATATCTCCAAACAATGTTCTTGGGCAGAATTTTTTAGTAGACCCAATTGTGGTGGAAAAATTATTGAGTGCGGCAAGTGTCACAGAAAACGACACAGTTATTGAAGTTGGCCCCGGAACAGGCAAT
>Ga0326597_10004639_pt1 | contig 19273 bp, 20 predicted proteins | sample RVTome_12_FD_203789 | JGI IMG/M metagenome (GOLD analysis project Ga0326597, IMG submission 203789) | Soil microbial communities from uranium-contaminated site in the Upper Colorado River Basin, Wyoming, United States - RVT100D185 | ecosystem: Environmental > Terrestrial > Soil > Contaminated >... | reverse complement strand
CATATCTGTTGACTGCAAGAAAGACAATCCTAAGTTCTATCACATTGTTTTTTCTTGCAGGATTATGCGAAATTGGTGGAGGGTATCTTGTTTGGTTGTGGCTACGTGAAGACTTTAGTTTTGTAATAGGGGCAGCAGGTGGTTTTGTATTGTTTCTGTATGGAATAGTTCCAACATTTCAAAAAGCTCACTTTCATAGAGTCTATGCAGCATACGGAGGTGTCTTTATTGTAATGTCTGTGTTCTGGGGGTGGTTAATTGATGGAATATCTCCTGACAATTATGATGTAATCGGAACCATAATTGCTGTAATTGGAGTTTTGATAATTTTCTATTATCCAAGAAAAGGTGAAACTGTTTGGTCGAAGTAATTGTCTCTACACTGGGATTATTCTTTTTTGCGGCTCTCTTAGAGATTGGAGGAGGTTACCTTGTTTGGAAGTGGTTACGTGATCATAAAGGTAAAATTTTTGGCCTAGTTGGAGGGTTAATTTTATTTTCGTATGGAATAATTCCTACACTACAACCAGGAAATTTTGGACGGGTTTATGCCGCATATGGCGGAATATTTGTTATAGTATCAATAATTTGGGGATATTGGGTTGACAAGAAAAAGCCAGATAGATTTGAAATCATTGGATCCGTAATTGTTTTGATTGGTGTTGCCATAATGTTTTATTACCCGAGATAAACTCGATCAAATTAATTTGAATGAAAATTAAGATTTTAGCTATAATTTTCATTAATAGTCAAACCAAAACGTCTTGTCTATACCCCAGCATTTTATTTTTGGGGTAGAGATAAGACTTTAAATTTTCACTGCATTTTCGCATGTAAGTTTTTTACAAAAGTATCTTTCCAGATCTGACCACGGTCTTGAAATTCTTGGCAATCACAGTCAGGAACAAGACATTTGTGTGGACTGTGGATTTGATGCATTGTATCACTGTGTGGCTGGTATGAATTTTCTGGACTACACTTACATATTGCCAAATTTCTTCACTCTAGAATCTTTTTCAAATGTTATTTTTGCATCAGGCTGGAATTTATGCCAAAATACACCTAAAATAAAGGCAAGAGATATCCAAAATATGCTAACTGCAATAACTGACATTGTTCTAAATAAATTTACCAAATCCATTGGCGCAGTTATTTCATCTGGATTGGGTGGCATTAATGCAAATGCAATACTAATGAAAACTGTATAGCCAATAAACGCTGCAATTTTTTTTCCAGATTGTAGTTTTTTGTATAATTTATAGAATCCAACTGCTCCAAAACCAGAGATTGTAATAAAGCTAAGATACAACACTGCTCTTAGTACAACGGTTTCAGGATCTCCCACAGTGGGTGGATTTGCAGGATATTTCAAAAATGGAATGAAAAATATGGTAAACCACATTACTCCAGCTAGAGTAAATGTTTTTTTTAGATCATTTCCAACAGGCAAAGCATTTCTAGAATAAGCATATACTAAACCAAACAAGGCACCAATTGATGTGCCTAATATTGCACCAGCAAATACCTGTCCGCCTTTTTGCCAAAATCTATAAGAGTTGTATTCTACCCAGAAATCAGGTGTATCTTTTTCTTCGCCAGATGCAAAAAGATTTTGATTTTCTATTCCAATTGCCTGATCTAGATATGGTTCTACAAAAACTAAATTAGCAAGACCGTGAATTATTCCTGCAAAACATCCTGAAACCAAAACAATTGCAATGAATAAAGCTGTTTTCATGTTCTTTTACTCCTAATGACAGGGAAACCCTGCTGCGTGTCGCATATCATGCATTAATTCGTGAATGTAAAGATCCTCATATGCCTGCTCACCGATTATAACACTGAAAAGATGTCCTTGATCATAGCCTACAACAAATAATCCAAATGCAAAAATTATTGCTAAGATTGTTACTGCATAAATCGGAACACTATATTTTGAAACAGTAATTTCTCTTGAATGAGACAACGCAAGGTAAAAATTTTCCAATATATTTAAAGTGTTGGATGGTTTATCCAACACATAGATATACTGCTAGATCCTAGATATTACGATGCATCAAGTAATCAAAACACTAACACAAGTTGCAGACAGATATGCACCAAGCAGAATGATCTCTTTTGATATTGCTCATGTATTCAAAACATTTCAGCTTATGGCACAGTACGGAAAAATTAGTCGAGCCTTGTTAACACAAGAGCTAAATTTAGGCGAAGGTGCGGTAAAAACTCTAGTTAAACATCTTAAGATGCATCAACTCGTTGAAACTTCCAAAGGAGGCATGTGGATGTCTGATAAGGGGTTTAGACTATACACGAAATTAGATGAATCGATTCCAAAAGAAATGGAAATCCCACAGTGTTCGATTGTAGTAGGCAAATACAACCATGCTGTTTTGATTAAGGGATTAGAATCTGAGATTGGTTCAGGTATTGAGCAAAGAGATGCTGCAATTAAGATGGGTGCTACTGGCGCAACAACTCTCCTATTCAGAGAAGGAAAATTTTTCATGCCGGGAAGAAATCAAGATTCCTTACGATCTGATTCTGATGTACGTGAAAAAATCATCAAAACCTTACAGCCAGAAGATAAAGATGTCATAATAATCGGCAGTGCAGATAAAAAAAAGATAGCTGAACTAGCAACCAAAAATACTGCTTTACTGACAGTTGCTAATCATCATAAACACGTTTGATTATTAGCGAAAATTATAATGGTTCAATTTCCTTTCACTTTACAATTCTGTTCCCCTGGTAGACAGTATACTTGAAACTTGAATAATTCTGTTTTAGAAGATATCCCATCTGTAACATCAATAAATGCCAACAGCGTTTCTACATCATCAAAACTTTGTGGAATTTCCCATGAAAATACAAAGTATCCCTCTGAGTTTGTATACCCATCAAATTCTTTTATGAGATCCTCCCCATAATCTTCAATGTCAATAAACACTCTGGCACCTTCAATAGGGCTAGAACCCCTGACTACCTGAATTTCTATAGAATGTGTTGTACCCCGCCTCACTTGGTTTTCTCCAACTACTTTAATTTGCAAAGGTGGCATTACAACCTCAGAATTCGTATCTAGTACCACACAATTATGGAATTCATAACTCCATTCTCCGCCAAGATTGGTACATTTTTCCTGAGATGCATAGTCTTGTGCTTCATAATTAATTTGAAACTCAGTTTCTCCCGTACAATTATCAATAATCCAGATATGTTTTTCTTGCAACTCTATTCTGTCACAGATATAATTTTGAATTCCTTTATCTGACCCACCAAATTTATCACCTGAGTTATCAAATGTAATGTGTATTTTACAATCTTCTTGTATGATTCCTTCCAAATACATTGCATCACCTTCTATAGTGTAAATTACATCATTAGTGATAGCTGTAGTACATGATTCTAGAGCATCCTTGAAGCATTGCGCTTCTGTTCTTCCATCTATACTATTACAATCTTTTTTTAGATCATATCTTGTTAATGGAGCGTCATAATCAGCATGTGATATTACACAACTAAAAGGTCCAATTACCACACCACCATCTGCTTTACACTCTTGTTTTCTGATGTCACTTAGCGCATTTATAGACAATATAAGAAGAACTCCAACTCCCAAAATAACTCCAATAATAATCAAAATTTTAGTTTCCATTTTTAATTATGTTTTGATAATTAGTTCATAAAGCATTCTAAACTTTTATTCTTGGGTACTAAAAATAAACTTCAATTACATTATAGATGAATTTGTATAGTCTGTTTTTTCCAGCATAGAGCAATACCTAATGCTGCCAAGTAAATCAAAATTCCCATACCCATTGCGTATGAAGCTCCATAGAGTATTCCAATAACTACTGACAAGACTGCGCCTAATACCGAAAATGCTCCATTAATTGCCCACATCCAAGGGATGTAGGTGGGCAAGTGAGACTTGAGTACACGCATTCCTGTAGGCAATGGCATTCCCATCAAAAACCCAATAGGTATCAAAATCCCTATACTTACAATTACTTTAACTGCAAAATCTTCTGATATTACAGAATAGATCACATTAGGCAACATTACTGCATAGAAAAATCCTATTGCAACTATTCCTGTAATAACAAATGTAATGTTTTTTATTCCAATTTTTACAAATCTTGTACTCACAAGACTGCCAACTCCACTTGACAATAGCATTGTAAAAAGTAAAATTGCAAATGTAGTTGTAGGATTTCCCAATAGTAGAATTAGTTTTTGCAATAGTGCTAGCTCAATTAGAATAAAACCTGCACCAAGTGCTGCAAAATAAATTACAATACTTGATACCTTGAGTGGGCTTTTCTCTGAGCTTTTTCTTAACCAAATAAATGGAATTACAAGAAAAGCACCGACTATAATAATCGAAGTGTACAATAGGGCCTCTAGGATAGATGGAATCGGTTTTTCAAATGATAAGAAAAATGGGCTATCATCTGTGACAGGATGTGCTTTTGTAGGGTATAGATCATAAAATTCTTGAAATGTCATTTTTCCATCAAGCAGATACTGATAGGGTTCAAGCATGATTTTGTCTGGTACCAGTATTGGTTTGTAGCCATTTTCATCAAACGAGTCAGATAAAAATGAAATCTCGGATTGTGTAAAAGGAGTTTTTGAAAGAATTGCCATTGTAACGCTTGGATCCTTTGTTGTAGATTCTGAGGAAACAATTACAATATGCCTGAATGCTTCATCCCTAGGAATACCATTTTTTTCTAATAGTTGGGTAAAAGTTGTTACAAATCGCGGAGAGTCGACAAGCCATCTGACTGCAACAATTTTACCATCATCTGTCAGATGGTCAAAATATTCTTGAAAGCCTTCGATGGTATAAAGAAAATTTTCTGATACACCCAGACCCCCTGAAGAAACTGATGCCCATGTATCAACAAAAGGTATGTAGATAATGTCAAATTTTTCTGAAGAGCTAGATACAAAGCTTCTTCCCTCATCTACATTTGCGTGAACATGTTGATGATCATATAGGTTTCCTGCCTTTTCTCCGTAACTTTTCACTGTCTCAAAAATTATTGGATTAATCTCAACTGTTGTAACATCCGTACTTCCACTGGCAACTGCAGCAACAACATCACGCCCTCCTCCTGAACCAATAATTAGGACTTTGGGGTCATGTTTTATCTTAAATGGCAGATATTGCATCCATGACGATAGTTCTTTTCTGCTATCCGGATTTCCATCCCATGATATGATATTGGTTCCAGCACCTCCATCAATGAATATCTTAGCAACTAGGCCCTCTTCTGCACACTGAGATGGGTTAAGAGGATCTTTTGCAGGAATACAACTTCCAGAAATACCTTCTACTACATCAATTCTTGAAAAAGAGTTCCACTGAGTTTTTGCAATGTGCGAGCCTGGGTTTTCCCTTAAAAATATTGGCAGGTCTTTGTTTGCAGTGGGATCAGTTGGAATTGAAAAAACTTGTGTGCTTTCATTAATTGCAACTAGTGATGATGCAAATGCAACAAAAACAAGACTGGTAAGAATTTTTTTCCTGCTTTTTGTAGTAATTGCGAAAATCACAGTACAGATTGTTGCAATCAGTCCGACAAGAAGAGCAGTGCCTTCTCCACCAAATAATGATAAAAATAAGACAACCAGTATTGCCCCCACTGAGGCGCCAACTAAATCAAATGCATATAGTCTTCCTGCAACATGTGCAAATGCACTAAATGCAGTAGAGATTATCACCCCTACAAAAAAGAAAGGTATTGAAAACAAGAACATGAAAAGTGGGAGATATGTCACCTGTGATGCAAGTGAGTGCATGACAAAAAGAGTGATTGGGATAATTATGCAGATTCCAATGGATGCTGCAATTGTAATGTCTCCAGCCCAGTTTTCCTTAATTTTCTTTAGCCTATAGTGAACTAACAAGCCAGAAGAACCAAGACCAACTAAGGCAACAGAAACTGCAACAAATGCAAAGTGATACCATATAGCTGCAGAAAATATTCGGGTAATTGCAATCTCAAGAACAAGACCTGCAAGAGACGTAAGAAAAATTCCCGCAAAAAGCAGGCGCTTGTTTATTGATGTTGGTGCCAATCCTAATTGATGCAAATCGTTTGTCACGCAACCAGATTCGTATATTATTCTTTCAACTAAATACTAGCAAAAGTCCTATCAAAGGTGTGGATCATAATAATTTAATAAAAAAAGAAAGGAAGTTAGTTACTTCCAATTAGAAATACTACATTAGCAGTTGTACTAACATCTTGATCAGATGAAAACACTGGTGTGGATGATTTTGCAAAAGAAGCATCTGCATATCCTGATTCATAAATTGGCATTGGATATGGAATACCAAATTCTGACAAGGAGATAGCCTTGACTCCAATTATTTTGTGATTAAGTGGTACAAGTGCCTTGTTTGCTCTGGATTCAGCATTTTTTACTGCTTGAGAGATAAGGTTATCCTTTACCTCAAGTTGTTTTTCTGGTGAAAGTGTAAAGTAAACACTATCAATTCTATTTACACCAACAGCAACTGTGCTATCGATAATGTCTGCAGCAGAATCCAATTTCATGGTCTCAACTGTTACAATATTTGAAACTCTGTATCCTATAAGCTCCTGTGTGTATCTGCCAGTAGTCTTATCCTCGTAGCTGTCATAGATTGGATAAATATTCAGGCTAGATGTGTGTAGATCGTCTTGGCTTATTCCTACACTTGTAATTGCCCCAACCACACTTGTCATTAGATTAGAGTTTGATTCAAGAGCTTGTCTTGCGGTTTTTTCCTGAGTTTCAACTCCAAATTGGATTACCAGTAAGTCAGGATCAACTGAAGCAGTTGCAGTCCCAGTTACAGAGATTACCTTTTCCCTTGAAGGAAATGGAGTTGTCTCCTGTGCCGTCGCTTGATTGTTTATCTGTGTAAGACTAACAGCAAACGCAAGTACTAGAACAATACTTGTGATTACTGCATAGTTAATTTTTCTGTTCATGGGTTTGAGAAACTGGCTTGGGTATATATGAAATACGAATAACTGATTCGTATAATTCCATCGAAATAGAATTTGAAATTTTTCTTTAAATAAGAAACAGTCCATTTGTATGTATGGGATTAAGGGATCTATCACTAAAAGAGGGGTACAGGTCTGACAGGGAGAATCTTATTGAAGAATTTTTCATTCCATGTCTTGATAATTGTATAGAATACGACAGGGCAGTGGAATATGCATCACTTAAGAGTCTTACTGGATATTATTTTGGATTGAAGAATTTTTTGAGTAATAACGTGCAAATTAGAATCGTAACTGGACATAGATTAAGAACATCAGATCTAAACGTTTTATCAAAACTTTACACTAAAAATAATGGCAAGTCTGCATTTGGCAAAAATCCTGCTCTAGAAAAAAAATTTCCAATCCTAAGTGAGATGATAAAGTCTAACAAACTCAGAATAAAAATTGCAATACCAAATTCCGAGGAGGTTTATGGCTCCTTTAGTGAGAAAATAGGAATTTTCCACGATGAAAATGACGATATGGTAGCATTTACAGGAACCTCAAATGAAACATTTGATCCTCAAAACAGAAACTTTGAATCAATTGATGTTTTTACTTCCTGGAATGATAAATCCAGAGTAGACATTAAGACTAAGGATTTTGAAAATTTGTGGCAAAATAACACAAAGAATATCTCGGTTTATGATTTTGATGATGCAGTAAAAAATAACCTTCTTAATTATTCAGCAGAATGGGTACTTAACACATAGTTTAAAACTTGAGATTATTTGCATCCAGTCTTTCTTTATTTTCTAGAAAATTCATCTTTGATATTTTATAGTAAATTACTTCTCCTCTCCTTTCAATGACAGCAATTATTGGTTCTTTTCCCATCTGTGTAATCTGTTCAATCTTTTTTTGAAGCTGGCCAATTTTTTCTTGTTTTCCTTCATTAAGACCAAATACCAAATATTTTGCGCCTTTTTCACCAAAGTCTCCTCTTTCATAAACACGAAAATCCGATCCAAATCCAAACCCGTCTTTTACTGTATACCCCCTAGTTCTCAAATCTCGATAAATTAGAAATTTTGTCAGTGATTCTTCGTCTTGTTTTATACATGTCTGCATCAATGAATCAAAATCAATTCTCTTTTTTCCTTTTGAAAGTTTGAGCTTGTCGCAGTATAGAAGATAAAGAGATTCAAAGGGTTTTAGAAAAAATTCTTTCTTGCTTAGTTCGCCGTATCCTTTTTGTTCAAGACTCTGTTGCATGGCCTTGTTTGTTATCAGAGTTTGATCTTGAACCAATTCCCCTTCAACCTGCGGTTCAGAGTCTATGGACATGAGGAAGATTATAGGATTCCATATATGGGTGCGTCGGATGTGAAATCTGCTAAAATTATGTTTTAAAGACTAACCGTTAAAATATGGGTATCCAAGCTTAGCTTTTAACGGTGATTTGATGCACGGTGCAAATTATAGAAGAGGAAATGGTCAGCCATATACTAGAAAAAAGTACATCAAGGGTAAGCCTCAGATAAAAATTGCAAAATTTGAAGGTGGAAAAGCAGGCGACTATGACTATAACGTTCAATTATTGTTAAATGAAAAATTGCAAATCACTCATACCGCAATCGAATCAGCAAGACTTGCAGCAAACAAAAAAGTAGAAAACGTTGCAGGGGAAACAGGTTTCTACTCAAAGCTTAGAATCTATCCCCATATTCTATTAAGAGAAAATAAGATGATTGCAGCTGCTGGTGCGGACAGATTGCAGGAGGGTATGAGACGAGCCTTTGGAAAGGCACTGAACTTAGGTGCCCGTGTGAAAGCAGGTCAATGCATAATGGAGATGCATGTTAAAAAAGAACATCTTGAATTGGCCAAAAAAGCGATGAGAGGTGCTTGTGTAAAGTTACCAGGAACTCCTACCATCAAAGTTATTTCATTAAAATAATTACTTGTTAGAATTTTCCAAGAAACTCAGGTTGTCGTGTTTTTAAAATTTCTAAAAATTCTAAAAACTCTGGTTCTGTGGGATCTCGCTTCAATATTCGCCTGCATTGATAAAAAAAAGAGTTGTACAGTCTCCCAATAATTATACCAAAGGCAAAAGCATTATCTTTTACAGAAAGTTCATCCAGTGATTCAACAATTTTGTTAATTTCATCGATTTTATCAAATGTTGCGTCAATCTTCTTTTCTATAATTTCTTGAAGTTTATCATTCATAATATAGATAAAATCATCTAACATTAAAAACAATCTTAGAATTAGCAGTACGCTTTAATATAGATAAATCGGATCGTAATTATCAAGTTTAATTTCGTTAAATCGAATCAGACAATAAATAATTGAATTTCATATATAGTAATTAAGAAAATACCATAAATTGCAAATAACACCAAGCCATACCATCTGAAAAGATTGCCTTTTCTAATCAAACCAAACAAAATCACTGGAGAAATTATTGCAAAAAAGATTAACGTTGATAATATCTGAAAGTTAATTGCAACCTCGGATAGTATAAGAACAATTCCAAGCACCAAAGTTATGTTTACCAAACAAGAGCCTATGATGTCTCCTAGTGCTAACTCAAAGTGTTTTCGTCTTATTGCCACTATACCCACTGTCAATTCGGGCAGTGACGTGCCAAGTGCAATCAGTGTCGCACCTATTACTGATTGTTTAAAACCAGTAATCTCGGCAATTGTTGAAGCACTGTCTACGATGATCTTTGAACTTAGAATTACGAATGCAATGCCAATTACATAAAATATAAGTTGTTTTTTTGCGGATCCTTTTTCTTTTGTTATCTGTCCTTGTTTAACATGCGTTCTAATGGAGTAGTAAATAAAAAATCCAAAAACTGCCAAAAGACCAAGGCCAATAAACCTTCCACCTTCCTGTACCAAGAGCAAAAGAAGAGGAATAACTGATGCAAGTAAAAGTATAGGAATCAAACTTCCAGTTGATTTTGTCTCAATTCTCCTCAAAGGAGACAATAAAATGAATACCCCTGCTATCAGCCCAATGTTTGTAACATTAGACCCAAAGATATCGCCAAGAGTCAACCCCACATTATCAGTTGTTGTTGAAAAAAACGCTACACTAATTTCTGGCGCAGAAGTAGATACTGCAACAATAAGAAATCCAATTGCTAGCTCCCCTATTCCAGTAATCTTTGAAAACTTGATTATAGAATCAATTGCAAACATCGCACTACGAATAAGAATTGCTAAAAAAATAATCAGTAAAATGAAATTAAATAGTAACTCTTCCAAGACATCCTCTGGTTCATATACGTACTATTATTTTCTTTTTTTTCCTCAAACATAAAAATTCTGGAATTCAACGAGCAAGGTACTAAATCCATAAAGATTGATAGTAATTACATAATATCTACAGAATTATCCGCAATTAATCGATTACAAGATGATTGAATTTTTAGTTTATGTCAAAAGAATACTCACCCCCCGAAGGGCTATTAGAACCTACAAATATTACAATCCTTGTCAAAAAATTATCTAAAAACTGATATTCATATATTACAACAACACTTTTTGCTTGATAAACAACTTACATGTTTATTTATTGATAAATTAATTTCTAGTTGTGTATAAGACGATTCTAGTTCCTCACGCAGGAACGCCTGCCGGAGATGATGCACTCAAACACGCTATTTTCATTGCAAAGGCATCTTCAGCCAAAATTATTCTATTACATATTGTAGAACAACTTCAGTATCCCCCAACATTTGCTCTTGCCAGTTCAGAGAGGGAGAACTTGCTAGCATCAATAAAAAGTGCTAATAATTCTATAAAAAAAGAAATGAAAGAAGAGATGGAAAAAAAGAAAACAATATGTAAAAAAAACAATATTGAAGCCGAAATAGAGGTGGTAATTGGATCTGCCGCTGAAGAAATCCTAAAGATAGTTGACGAAAAAAATGTTGACATGATTGTAATGGCAAAAAGTCGTAAACTAAAAGGAGTAAAGAAACTATTGGCTCTAGGAAGCGTATCGAGAAAAATAATAGAAAATGTCAAATGTCCTGTTTTTCTGATTGATATTGAAAACTTGTGATTTAAAATGACCTTAATTATAGGATTCAAATGCAAAGAAGGCGTAGCACTAGTATCTGATACTAAAACCACCGATTTAAGTACGGGTGAAGCATTGTATGAACCAAAGATACTTGCACCCCTAGAAAACACTCCATTTATTGTTGGGGCAGCAGGATATGTTAACCTTTGTAATGAATTTACAAGAAAAATTCCTAAGATTGTAACAAAAAGAATTGCACAGATGAGAATCAGGAATATTCAAGAATTACAAAAGACCGGCTTGAGTCGAGAAAAAGCTATAGAAAATATTCGCACCCAAGAAAAATGTGTTGCAATTAATTTAAAATCTGTTCAAGAAGTAAGAAATAACGAATGTAAAAATTTTGAATTTGATGAGCATATGATAGAACTACCTTACGTATATTCGGAAGAAGATTTAATTGACGATTGTGAAAACCTTGTAAAAAAAATTAATTCTCAATCAAAAGATACAGAAGAGTCTCTGGAATTGTTAGTGGGAATGAGAACTAGTACAGGAATCATTCACTTACACTTTATTTCCTCAGATGGGGTTGAAGATGAAATCAATGATTATTTTGCCATAGGTTCAGGAAGCCCTTTTGTAAAGACCTTCTTTAGTAGAGTTTATGATTTTAATAAAGGAATGAATGAATTGATTACGCAAGCCATTCGAACTATTTTGTACGTAAATATTGTTGCAAAAGAAAATACTGTTGGTTATTCATCTGATTTTCTACCTGAGGCAGTCATAATTCTTAATGACGGCAAATATGGAAAATCTACTTTTGAAAATGAATTGGAGGTAATTAGTGATTTGGAAAAAGAAATGGAAATCTTTGGGGATCTCATCAAACAAAATAAAAGAAAAACTCTTAAACCAAAAATAGACGGTGATATCAAAATAGGATTACATCCCAAATACCAAACCTGATAAATTTAGTTTAGTATCTAATTTTCCCCACGTAAGGTACTGAGCCTAATAGGATTCGATAACAATTTCACTAAATCACTTTACTATCTGAAAAATAATTTTTGATGTAATAAATAGCGGTAAAATAATACAATTCATTACGCTTTAATATAGAAAATTGAATTTACCGATTGAGCAGTTATAGTATAGTTTGGTTATTATGCGAGCTTGCCAAGTTCGTGGCCCGGGTTCAAATCCCGGTAACTGCATCTTAATTTTATTTTTCAAGAGATTAGATAACTCAGATAGGGGGATCTTCTCCGGCCTTTAACCCTCGTCTAATTACATCAAGAGCGTTTGTTGCTCTCTCAGGTTTTGGAAGCTGAATCATAAAGACATTTTCCTGGCCAACCTGAGAGTGTGGCGAGGATAATGCTAGCATGGCTGTTTTTGCTAATGATTCAAAAAAGTCTAATGACTCATTTGCGTAAAGTAGAATTTTTTCATGAATGTCACTATTAGAAAAATCTAATGAGATTTCCACAAAAACATTGCCCAATCCATTTTGAAGAATATTGAGATTTGTATCTACAGCTACTGGTCTTCCTGCAATCTTATCCATGATTTCAGAAAATCTTCTTTCCGTTAAAATTATGCACGGTACGTTGTTACTGTTATAGTTGAATATAGTTACACTCTTGTGTACTTTGCTGAGAAGTTTATTTAATTCATCTTCTGACATTTTCTAGTCCTTTGATATTTTTGGAATGACTTTATCACCTACCCTAAATAAGAATGGCGTAATAAATGATGTAATAATCGAGATCACCCCTATTAGTGGGAAAAGAAAGGCACTGACTGCTCCAACATCTACTCCTGTCTTTACAATAACTATAGAAAACTCTCCTCTTGGGGCTGCAAGTGCAAAGGCTGAACGAAGCGATTTTCTTGCAGGTTGCCTAAATAACAGGCTTCCAAGTAGGTTACCACCAAACTTCATTCCTATGGTTACAGCAATTAGACCTATTGCAATAAAAATATAATTTCCAATATGGCCAATGTCCATTAAAGCTCCAACTGATACGAAGAAGATAGCTACAAACATGTCTTTGATTGGGCTGGATAGTATTTTAGAAACTTCTGATGATTTTGATTCTGCCACTAAGACTCCTGCCAAAAATGCACCAATTGCAACTGATAATCCAACGATATTTGCTATTAATGCATAACCAAAACACACTCCCAAAACACTTAGCAGCAGAATTTCTCTGTTTTCTGCACTTGCAACTCTGTCTATAAGAGGCGGAATTACTTTGGTTCCAATTGTAAATGTCCCAATAAATAATCCTGCAGCAATTGCTACTGCAAGTGAGATACTTTCAATGGATACTGTTCCAAGCAGAGCTACTGACTGGAGCGATGAGATTAAAATTACTGCGATTACATCTTCTACAATTAAAATTCCTAAAACAAGTATCGAGGATTCTTTTTTTAGTATTCCAAGGTCTTCAAATATTTTAATAATTATTGCAGTACTGCTAATAGAAAGAGCCGCTGCGATAAAAAGTGAATCCATAAAATTTAACCCCATTAGATTTGCTGCATAAAATACTACACCCAGTGTCGAAAACAAGCCAAGTGTTCCTATTCCGATGGATATTTTTCCAATAGATCGGATTTTTGCATAAGGAAATTCTATTCCTATAACAAAAAGTAACAGTATTACACCAATTTCAGAAAAAAGATTCAAGGCTGTAATGTCAGAAAGTATGCCTACTCCCGTAATACCTCCAGATGGTGATCCTTCCTCTGGTAGAAACCACGTCCATAATGGAGAAAGAGGACCAATTAGCATCCCTGCAAATAGATATCCAATGACTAGTGGTTGCTTAATTTTGAAAAAAGCAAGAGTAACAATTGCTGCTAGGATCATAATTATTGCAAGGTCTGTCACAAAGTTTGTGTGCGGAAGCTGAAATGGGTTAATTTTATCTATAAAGCTGAAAAGTCCTTCATTTATGGAATCTTGTAAGCTGTTTTGTGCTTCAGCTTGTAGGAAAAAATTTTCCATCTGATCGTAGTATATGATTTCATTTAAAAACAGTTTTATTTCATTAGAAATTCTTCTGGCAATCCATATACTGTAATCAGTTGTAATTATACCAGATGAGAGTAACCTGTCCTCTTCACAGAGATGTTGAACTAATTCATACTAATCTACCAAATGGAGAAACCAGAGATTACTGCCCCAGATGCGAAGAACTGTTTGGAGAAAAGATATGAGTTTAATCTCGATGCCAAGTTTTCTTGAATATAGTAGTATTCCAACTTTACCCATAAACAATATAGTTATATTTTATATTTAGAAATCAAGATAATAGATTTTGAAACCATTGGAATTAACAAGAAAAAAATTTTTTGTAACCAATCTAGTGATTTCTTTGATTCTAATTATTTCATTTCTACCGGTAAACGCCAGTACGATTTTTACTGTACAACAAAATGAAGAACACATTCATTTTGTAGCATTTGAGACTTCTCCACGAGAACAGTTTTCCAATAATGTTGCATTGGAATCCATAAAATGCTCAGAAGGCTTTGAGCTAATCATGAAAAAATCAAATGGAATGCCAGCCTGTGTAAAACTTGTCACATATGCTATTTTGATTGAACGTGGATGGGGAATCCATGTTTTGCCTGATTACACTGCAGAAGATAACAATTCTGAGATATTTCCAACAGGAGAGTATGAGGTAAAGACAAACTCTGTAAGCTATTTTCAAAAAGCAAATGGCTATCTTGCAAAGCCAGATGCTGATGGAAGTTTTCCTGGAATCATTATGATTCACGAGTTTTGGGGTGTAAATGAGAACATAAAAGACATGGCTGAAAAGCTTGCCTCACATGGATATGTTGTATTTGCTGTTGACTTGTATGACGGTCAGGTTGCCCTAACATCTGATGAGGCAAGAGAGCTTCGAGCCTCCTTTGAGCAGCAATACTGGAATGATAACATGAATACTGCAGTGACATATCTTGAAGAAACCTTTGGGCCACAACTGATTGGCTCAATTGGATGGTGCTTTGGCGGGGGACAGTCACTTAATCTTGCGCTAAATAATGATAGTATAGATGCCACTGTAATTTACTATGGGCAGCTAGTAACAGACAAGGAAACACTTTCAAAAATTAACTGGCCGGTACTTGGGATATTTGCAGCACTTGATCAAGGGATTCCACCTGAACAAGTAAATGAGTTTGAATCTTCACTTGATGAGCTAGAAATCAAAAATGAAATCCACATTTATCCTGATGTGAATCATGCATTTGCCAATCCGTCTGGAGACAGATATGCTCCTGATGAAGCAAAGGATGCATGGGAAAAGACGCTGACATTTTTTGATGCCAACTTGAAGTAGATTAGATCACTCAGAAAATAGAAGTGATATTAAGAAAAAATTACATATTAGAAGACCAAGTAAAGAGTATGACCGAATTGATTGTTACGTGTACCAAATGTCATAAATTTATGGAACAAACTACAGACAATACAATTTACTGGCTTTGCCCTAACTGTGGTACCAGCATTGGAATCACGATAAAAACTGATGACTAAGTTCTTGTAAGATAGAGAGATTCAATTCAATTTCAAGATTTAGGATCTATACTGCAGAGAGGTTAGAACCTACACTTTATTTGCTAGTCAGATCTAGGCAAGTTTGTGTAATATTTACAAACACAAGCTGAAACCATAATATCCATATACATTTTGTTGGCATTTGTCAGAAAATAGTCCATATTTTTTCATGAGGGAATTTTCACATGAGGAATTATCACATTTATTGATAAACAAGGTAAAGGAGCTCAAGGCCGAAAAATTACAATCACAGGAACTCAACGAGCGATTACAAGAAAATCTTGCACGACTAGAAGAAACAACTGCCATACTAGAAGAGACCCAAGAGGAATTAAAAAAAGAGCGTGACAACTTGGAAAAAGAAGTCAAGCGAAAAACTGAAGAGCTGCTAAAAAAAGAAAAGCTATCAGCAATCGGCGAGCTTTCAGCTCGCATAGCTCACGACATGAGAAATCCTCTAAACATAATCAAAAATTCTGCTGAGCTCATCAAGCTGAATCAAAAGCAGATTGATTCTAAATCCAAAGCTCATTGGGAGCGACTGGAGCGTGGAATTTATAGAATATCACACCAGGTAGATGACGTTTTAGATTATGTCAAGATTGCACCACTAAAGAAAACACCTACAAAAATATCTAATATAATTAAAAATTCAATTGGGCGAATAGGTATTCCTGAAAAAATAAAGATCACCCTTCCAAAAACAGACTGTACCATTCCTTGTGACGCAGAAAGACTAGAGATAGTATTTGTAAATTTGATAATGAATGCAATACAGGCAATTGATAAAAATCAAGGAGAAATTCACATAAGCCTTATTGATGAATCTGATGATATAGTATTGATAATAGTAAAAGATGCTGGCCCTGGAATTCCAAAACATCTCATTTCAAAGATTTTTGATCCATTGTTTACAACTAGACAAATCGGTACAGGTTTAGGTTTGCCAAGCTGTAAAAATATCATAGAAAAGCACGGCGGTACAATTGATGTAAGCAGTATTGTAGGAAAGGGAGCTACATTTTTGATAAGACTTCCAAAGAAAACTGAATGGGAGCAATTATCTAGTATAGCCAACAAGGAAAGATTAACTGAGAAGATTATTTCTAGAGAATAAAGCGATTTAGCAACTAAATAGCCTAGACTCTTGGTTTTATCCAAGCAGTGATTTACCACAAGAAGGACATTTTGGGTTTGTTTTTAGCATTACAAATTCTAATGTATCATTAATTTGGTAACACTTTTTTTTTCCATCTGCGCAAATATGGATAAAATCTTTTGCCGTGATAATATAATGGGTTTGTGAGATAAAATCCCAAGTGTGTTCATAGTAGAAATCATATGGAATTCTCAAATAATAAAATGATTTAGCGAAATTGGAACTAATTTATTATGATTTTAAGATATGGAAGCTAACAAGAGGTCCTCAGTCATTTTCGGAACTGTACTAATCGAACACCGTTCTAAAGTCACAAGAACCCAAGATGGTGGGGAGTTAGTATTAGCTTCCGTCTTTAATTGGTCATGATCATTAATAAAACTGATCATTAGTTTAGAGAAATTGAAACTATTTTTTCTTATGAACCAGAGCCCAACAACAGCAATAATCTAAACTACAATTTTGACAATCTCTTGGAGATACGCTTTTCTTACAATCCTCAGGAGTACAATCACAGTCAGAGCATCTGATTTGTGCCGTATATTGTATTGGTAATCATTATAGTTAAATTTGGATCTCAAAGTGATTCTTCAAATTACTTTAAGACAGGTCATATTTCTGATGTTTCATTTACATTCTATTACTCTATTGGTTCATGATGGCCTTTACCACGTAGAGAAAAAGTCACTACTGCTAATGCAATTGCAACTCCTACTGCTGCACCATACACTGCCATTGATGCTTCTGCCATTAAATTACTAAACATTACTTATCAATAATCTTGTTTTAAAAAATCTAAAAATTTGTTTAATATTTTAATCATTTAATGAGTTATTATTAATATAAAATAGTTTGAGTACTACAAAATGTTATTTTTGTAAAGTCTTTCCTTAAATTTCACTTAGATAATCCTAAAATCTTCTTTTACTGTGTTGAGAACCATGTGTGTATTTGTATATTCTACATTTGGTTTTGAGGAGAGTTGTTTAACAAATTCGCTTAGTTCTTCTCTATTCTTGAACTTTGCAATTACTATGGCATCTGTTTGGCCTGTTATATCATATACTGCACAAACTTTATCCAAAGTCGAGATCTCTTTCTCAACTAGAGCCATTTGGCCTTTTTTAACTGAGATCTCAATTATGGCAGTCAAATCATATCCTAATTTCTCATCATCTAGAATCGCAGTATAACCTTTGATGATTTTTAATTTCTCAAGTTTTTGTATTCTTGATAAAACTGTCACAGTTGATATTCCAAGTTTTAGTGAAAGCTTTCTTGCAGATTGTCTTGCGTCAACTAGTAGATTTTTTAGAATTTTGAAATCAATCTCATCAATACCCATGAAAACTATTAAGTAAAAATTAATTTAAAGTTTTCATGAAATTCTAAATGATTGTTTAGTTTATACAAGATTTTTGATATTTTCATTAATAACTCCTGTCTCCAAAAATGTCATTCTAATGGAAAATCCACGCTGCAAGTAGGGCAACGACCCCTTTTGCCTTTATACTTTTGACTATGATAATGAATGATTTCAGCATTACAGTTCCAGCACACAATTTTTTCAATTAGAGCCATTTAATTTCCTGCCTAGAAAACGGCGTACGTTTCTAAGAGCCACACTACTAATGCCTGCAGCTTCAGAGATCTCTCCCTGGGAACGCTCTTCACCATTTTTTACACATGAAAGGTATAGGGCTGCTGCGCAGACAACGGTAGGTTTAGAGCCTTGCATTAATTCACCTTTTTCAAGATAATGAAGAATCTCATATGCATATCTCTTAGTCTTTTCACTTAATTCCAGAATACTACATATTTTTGGTAGATAATCCGATGGTTTTTGTGGTTGTGTTTTTATGTCTAGAGTTTTCAATAAGATTCTGTAGCTAAGTGCAATCCTTTTTTTGTTTATGTTAAGTGCTCTGCTAACCTCGTGAAGCGTTCGTGGAGTATTTGTCTGCCTACAAGCTGCATATATGGCTGCAGCTATTAATTCACCAGTTATACGTCCACGAGAGATCTTAGCATTCACTGCCTTTCTAAAAATATAAGCTGCCTGCTCTGAAATTGCATTTGGCAAGCCAAGTTTTTCCTTTGCTGCGTCAAGCATTGTAAAAGCCTTTGCAAAAGTTTGTTCTAATGATCGATTTTTGCTACGATTATCCCAAGTCCTTAGTCGATTAAATTCATGTGCTGTTTTAGTTGGTAGTTTTCTTCCAGTAGAATCTATATTTTTTGAATTGATGACTGTATTTAATCCCCCATCATGTTGTGAAAGGGTTATTGGACTTCCGGTTCTTGAAGTTTGAAAGAAATCATTCAAGTTGAAAATCTGAGTTTCACTGTTTGCATCAATTGTTTTATCTTGCAAAATTTCTCCACAATTGCCACAGAAAACTTCACCTTTTTCTGAATCGGTGATCTGACTTTGATGAGCACACATTAGGAATCTTTGTAGTACCATTACCATCCTAACATC
>Ga0326597_10004638_pt1 | contig 19281 bp, 18 predicted proteins | sample RVTome_12_FD_203789 | JGI IMG/M metagenome (GOLD analysis project Ga0326597, IMG submission 203789) | Soil microbial communities from uranium-contaminated site in the Upper Colorado River Basin, Wyoming, United States - RVT100D185 | ecosystem: Environmental > Terrestrial > Soil > Contaminated >... | reverse complement strand
GGATCGTAACTGTTCTTCTTCGTCCATGCCTTGCGCCGGGACAGGAACTTCTATAATCACAGGCGGCGGTGGTGCAACCTGTGACGGAACCTCTACCGGGGCCGGAGCAATGACCGGAGCAATTATCTCGGGCTCCGGTTCAGGTACTTTATTGATGATCGTATGAACCTGCGTAAAAACATTTTGCAAATCTTCAGGTGTCAGTGCCCGGAAATATTCACCATCCGTTCTTTGCGAGATGGCCTGAATTAACTGAAAATCTGCCTCATCGGTAAATGCAATACTGAATATCTGTATACCTGAATCGGCAGCCCCAGTTGCCAGGTCCTGCTGTAACCATCTGGATTTTTCCACATCCCGGTTTACGTTCCCTGTATCCACTATGCCGTCTGTCATGAAGATGATCAGTTTTTTAGCATCAACTCTGCCATTGTTTTTTAGATTGTAAATTGCTCTTTCTATGGCAGCAGGGCTGTCTGTATACAGGCCTTTATAATCAAGTTTTTCAATGCTTTTCAGTATGGCGGGACGTGTTTCATCACTCATTTGGGTTAGCGGCACAGCAACATGCACAGTCTGATCAAATATAATTACGGCGACACGGCTGGCATCATCAAGACTGCTGAGGAATTCGTGTACTGCCTTGCTGGCAAGGAACTGCGGGTCATTCTTTTTCATGCTGCCGGAATTATCCAGCACCAATACCACATCTTTTTCAACCGGGGCATCAGGTGCTGGAGCGGGTGTTTCAAGTGACTCATCCTCTGACGAAGACAACTCATGGACAAGCCCGGAATCGTCAGTAATGATTTCTGCTGGAGATAGCTCAGGGGCTATCCCGGGATCGTCTGTGATGATCTCTGTTGCAGCCTCCTCAGCAGGGCCCGGTATTTTTGCACCTAATGCTTCGGCAGCCTTGAGCGCAGGGTCATCCAGCAGGTCATCATCCTCGGCCCATGCCGGCAATATGACCAGCGCTGATATCAGTAAGCAGAAAGAAAGTAGGCGGTAAATCATATTCATTTTTACTGGTTTTGACGTATCTCCTAATCGAGGTATAAAGATAACACGTTATATTTATTATCTGAATTTATTAATGAACTTATCCGGGCAGATCAATGAAACTGCCGGGTTCGTTGCCTGTTGCAATCGGCCGTTCCGGCACAGAACACCAGTCACTCCATGACCCCGCATATAATTTCGGCGCGGCTAATCCAGCATGGGCAGCTCCCAGGAGATTATGACAGGCTGTCACCCCGGAACCACAATAAAATACTGAGTCAGAAGGGGTAATTCCGGCCAGCAACCCCTTAAATTCCTTGTGCAACTGCTGGCCATTCTTGAAGAACCCCCTGGGGTCAAGGTTATCTTTCCAGCACCGGTTTATCGCACCCGGAATATGCCCGGCTGCCCGATCCAGCGGTTCCGACTCACCCCGATAGCGCACTGGATCCCGCGAGTCGATTAATAATACGGCTGCAGGGACCTGATCCGCAGTTACCAGCCATTCACCTCTGGACTTGCCCTGAAAATTCCCTGGCTGTTTCGTTTGTGCACCGGCCTGAACAGGTAACCCCGCATCCAGCCATGCTGGCCAACCTCCATTGATAACTGCGACTGTTTCATGCCCCATATATCGTAATAGCCACCATAGCCTGGCTGCGAAAGAGCCATACACATGATCATAGGCAACCACCTGAGTGTTATTACAGATACCCAGTCGTTTGAACAGATAATTAAGATGTGCGACAGTCGGTAATGGATGACGTCCATGATCAGTGGCGGGTAGTCCACTCAAGTCATCATGCAAATCAGCATATACTGCACCCGGGACATGTGAATCGAGATAAGCGTGCTTGCCAAATGATTTATCCGCCAGATCATAACGACAATCGACTATCACCCAATCCGGCTGGTCAATATTTTCGCTAACTGTAATGACATCAATGACAGACGTATACATGATTGTTTATACCTGTAAAGTATATACTGCCGCATTGTGATTTATAGCATAATCCTGTGACGGATATGAGCATCACCGAATAATTTTATGGCCAGATACCCTGCTTTAATCATCATGCTATTTATAGTGTGTCCTGTCAGCGGCTGTGCTTCGCTCAGCTATTATGTGCAATCGGTCAATGGACAGCTTGAGATCCTGCAAAAACGCCAGTCGATAGATGTGCTGATAAAAAACCAAAGTCTGTCTCAGGAGACTCTCGCCCAATTGGCATTGGTCATACAGATCAGGAATTTTGCAATTAATGAACTTGGCCTGCCTGATAATAACAGCTACCTTGATTATGTTGAGTTGGAAAGTGACTTTGTTGTCTGGAATGTATTTGCAACACCAGAACTCTCCCTGCAAAGCCGGGAATGGTGCTACCTGATTGTTGGCTGTCTGGACTACCGGGGTTATTTTAAAGAAAAGGCTGCATATACTCTGGCAAATGAACTTGAAATCCAGGGATACGATGTTTTTGTTGGCGGTGTCAGTGCCTACTCAACCCTGGGCTGGTTCGCGGATCCGGTCCTGAGTTCAATGCTGCGCAGTGGAGATGCTTATCTTGCCAGGGTAATATTTCATGAACTTGCCCATCAGAAGATCTATATTAAGGATGATACCGAGATTAATGAAGCATTTGCCGATACCGTTGCCGATGCAGGCATGCGCCGCTGGCTGGCCAACAATTCCAGTCCATTATCTTATGAGCAGTATGAGAAAGACCAGGCACTGGAAGATGAATTTGTGGGTTTGGTATTACGTTACAGAAATCAACTTGATAGCCTTTACAAATCTGACATGCCCGATCCGGAAAAACGTTTGAATAAATCTGCCATCCTGAAAAAAATGATTAATGAATATAAACAATTGAATACTGGCAGGGAGGAAGGTGCCCGCTATGCTGCATGGTTTGCTACGGGTCTTAATAATGCCAAAATGATGGCCGTTGTTACCTATCGCAGATACATTACGGGTTTCAAAAAAATACTGCTGGCTGCTGAGGATAATCTGGAAACTTTTTACCATCTGGCAGAACAGCTTCGTCACTGCACACACGAACAACGCCGGAATATATTGCTGTCGGGCAATATACACATCTCATGCTGACCTGGCTGAAGGATAACCTGCTGGTTGTCGCCAGAAACACGACTGGCGCTGGTCTGACGGTTTTTACGCTACTGTGGCTTCTCCCCTATGCCATCAATGCAGCGGATCAGGACTCTTTCCTGGTCAATCATCCCATGCATAATCCAGATCTGGCCGCGGGTGTCTTACTGATTGCAGGCAAAAAACTGAATGATCCAAATTTCGAAAAGACTGTCGTATTAATTACGGCATTTGACAGCCAGGGGACCACCGGGCTGATCATCAACAGACGTACAAAAATCCCTGTGGCTGAGGTCCTGCCAAAGCTTCACAAATTGATCCCGCTCATTGAACATCTTTATGCTGGAGGCCCGGTGGCTGCGAACAGCATCAATTTACTGATCAAGTCTGATACGTCACTGGCAGCAGCAAAACAGGTCACGAACGGTATTTATCTGATCAACACACTGGAGCAGTTCAATCAACTGGTACTGGAAAATATTGAACCGGGAAATTTAAAATTATTTTCCGGTCTTGCTGGTTGGGCACCCGGTCAACTTGAATCAGAATTGATCCGTGGAGACTGGTATCTATGGCATACCAGCACAGAAACAGTTTTCAATACCATGCCCGAAAATATCTGGTATGAACTCATTCAGATAGTCACGGCAAAGTGGGTTAAAATGAGGGGTTATGAACGCTGGACTGGCTATTATTAGCCATGAAAATATGCTCTAATTCGAAGTAAATGTGTAAAAAATCGACATTCGAGAATTGGCTTAATTGAGAACTCTATCGCCCTTGCATACCGGATTTTATATAGCTTTATCTACTGTATATAGTCTGATACTTACTTAATGATCAAGCCGGACATATCATGCTGAATAAATTCTTCTCAAAACCTGTCGAACTGAACATCGGGGAACAGATGCTCCGGTTTTGCTCCATCCCCGATTTTGAATTTTGCCTGAATGGCAGGACCTCCGTGCCATCCAAGAAAATTTCTGATCTGGTAAAGCTGTCAACCAAGAAACTCAAGACTGAAGCTGTCACCATAAAGGACATTGAAAAGCGTTTCGTTAACATACTCTCACGTTCCATCGAAGATCCGAACAGCATCAATCAGGCCTTGCGGGAATTGGATCCGACCATATTTTCGCAAGACCATGGCTGGAGAGGCATTATCGCAGGCCTGAATGAAGGCGGTGATGATCTTAATCCTTTCCGACGCATTGCCCTGGTCAAATATATGCAATACCTGGCTTCCCGGCAGGAAATCATCAAATATCTGTATTCAGAAAAACAGTCCCATGCCAACGGTGCGCACAGGGCTGCCGAAGATCACGAGGAACAGGCAGATAAATTGAGCGGGACCTATATACTCGAAAATACCTTATTTGAACCCATCAAGAATGACAAGAATGGCGAATTTGAACGCATGCCCAAGGGCGAGGTGATTTCTCTGAAACTTCCGGCTGGCAAGAATATAGATATCAGGCTGTCCAAACACAGGTGCATACTTTCCAATAGCAATGGGATTGAGTTTATTGACCAGGCAGGTAAACATCATCCATTAATCCAGGGCAAAAATGTCATTGGACGGGACGTTGCAAGTACCGTGAAAATAGACTCGTCCCTGAGAGATATCTCCAGGCTGCATCTGCTCATAGAAAATCTTGGAGACGACAAAATTCAAATGACAGATATGTCTTCACACGGAACATTTTTGCATCCATCCTTGCTGGCTCAACGTACCACCTGAACAGGCAGGAAAAATCGTCCCTGGACGAAAACAAGCGTAATAACAGCAAGTTGCAATTAAACCTGCCGTAAAAATTGCTTATATTTCAAATTGTGATATCAGTATAACCAGTTAGTGTTTATTGGAATATGCGATTCTGTTAGAATCCCCCTCCTTTTCTAACCCCTAATCATTGGCGAATAAAAATGACTGCTAAAGAATTTAATGCGACACAACTGGCCCAGGAATATGTGCACAAAGAGCCGGCAGAGATCATAAAACTGGCACTCGATAGTTTTGATAACATTGCGATATCCTTCAGTGGTGCAGAAGATGTCGTGCTGGTCGATATGGCAGCGAAAATCAATCCGAAGGTGAATGTATTTTCACTTGATACCGGCAGGCTCCACCCGGAAACCTATCATTTTATTGAACAAGTCAGGAACCATTACAAGATCAATATCGAAATACTTTCGCCTGAACATGCGACACTGGAAAAATTCGTAAAGGAAAAGGGCCTGTTCAGTTTCTATACGGATGGTCATAAGGAATGTTGCGGGGTCAGAAAAGTGATGCCACTGCGTAACAAGCTTAATACACTGGATGCCTGGATTACCGGCCAGCGTAAAGATCAAAGCCCCGGGACCCGGGCGGATGTGCCTGTCGTAGAAAAAGATGGTGCTTTTTCCACCAATACTCACACCTTGATAAAATTCAATCCCCTGTCCTACTGGACCTCGGCACAGGTCTGGCAATACATACGGGCGAATGATGTCCCTTATAACGAATTGCACACCCGGGGTTATATCAGTATTGGTTGCGAGCCATGTACCAAACCGGTACTACCCGGTCAGCATGAACGTGAAGGCCGCTGGTGGTGGGAAGAAGCCACCATGAAAGAGTGTGGTCTGCATGCGGGCAATCTGAGCAAGAAGACAGGTTGACCTTTCAAAATGCACATCTCCATGGTCAAAAAGATCAAGGTAGATGGTTCACCTTGCCGTAAATGTGCAGAAGTTGAAAAAAGACTGGAAGAGGCCGGGCTCACTGGCCGAATAAACCGGGTCATTATTGCCGATGAACGTGATCCGGAAACCGAGGGTATGCGGCTTGCTGTTCTACATAATGTTGATCGCGCCCCATTTTTTATAGTTGAGGAAGACGGCAAGGCACCGCGCATTTTTACCATCTATATGAAGTTCCTGAAAGAAGTCCTTGAGGTCGGGACCTCTGACCAGGACGCCGTCAAGGACATCATGGATGCCAATCCGGACCTGGATTACATCTAAGTCAGCTACAAGTCACAAGTTATAAGATACAAGAACTTATAGTCAAAGGATTGTCATACAAATTTAACTCAACTAATCTTATGACTTGTAACTTTTAACTTATTACTTTCTTAATGTTCCGGCAACACTGTATCCATGAACAGTTGATCCAGTTCTTCTTTGCTGACAGCCTTAATGGCTGCATCGACTATTCCCCGGGTCAGATGCGGCGCAAATAAACTTATGAAATCATACATATAGCTGCGCAGGTAAGTGCCACGCCTGAAACCTATCTTGGTAGTACTGGGTTCAAATAAATGGCTGGCATCCAGTGCCACCAGGCTGCTGTCGATGCCCGGATCATGGGCCATGCTTGCGACAATGCCTACACCCAGCCCTAATTTGACATAGGTCTTGATCACATCAGCATCCGTGGCTGTAAATACAACCCTGGGTTTCAGGCCAGCGGCATTGAAGGCCTGGTCCAGTTGAGAACGACCGGTAAAACCGAACACATAAGTAACGATAGGGTATTCAGACAGCGCTTTCAGGGTCAGTCTTTTTTGCGTGGCCAGCGGATGATCTTGACGCACGATAACACTGCGATTCCAGCGGTAACAAGGCATCATGATCAGGTTATCAAACAACTCCAGTGCTTCGGTGGCTATGGCAAAATCGACCTGCCCCTTGGAAGCCAGTTCTGATATCTGTACCGGCGTGCCCTGGTGCATGTGCAGAGAAACGTCGGGATAACGACCGATAAACTGCTTGATGATAGCGGGAAGAACATAACGCGCTTGCGTATGTGTCGTTGCTATAGAAAGTTCTCCCTTGTCCTTATCCTTATGTTCCTGGGCAATCTGTTTGATATTCGAGACCTTATCCAGGATATCACCAGTAATGTTAATAATGTGCTTGCCGGCAGGGGTAATCTCGGTCAAATGCTTGCCACTGCGGTGAAAAATTTGCACACCCAGTTCATCCTCCAACATACGGATCTGCTTGCTGATTCCGGGTTGCGAGGTAAACAGGCTTTCAGCCGTTGCTGACACGTTCAGATTATGGTTTGCGACCTCCCAGATATATCGTAATTGCTGCAATTTCATGTGCCGGCTACCATTTATTCTAAAATCATATAAAAATAGTCAAAATAATTACTTTTCAGTATAGAAAAGGCCCGCTATATTACAAGCCGTTTTTTACCCGTCAATCTTCAAAATTAACTGGTATCTAGATATGGAATTTGGCTTTACGGTCGCAGGTTTTATAGTGGGCTTCATTGTCGGCATGACCGGCGTAGGAGGTGGCTCGCTGATGACACCGATCCTGGTCTTGTTCTTTGCTATCAAACCGGCAGTCGCCGTAGGCACTGACCTGCTCTATGCCGCAATAACCAAGAGCGGCGGGATCCTGGTCCATAATAAAAAGGGCAACATAGAGTGGCGTATCGTCGGTCTATTGTCACTGGGTAGTGTCCCATCCGCCGTAATGGCAGTGTTTGTACTCAATTATCTTGAACAAGCCGGAATCAATTACGACAAATTGATTACTACATCACTCAGTATTGCACTGATCTTGACTTCTATCGTACTGCTGTTCAAGGACCGTTTGCAGGCACTGGGACAGAATGAACGCTTCGATACCATCCGGGCATTACACAGGCAATTACAGTCACCAATGACCGTCATTGCCGGAATTATACTGGGCATACTGGTCACTCTGTCTTCGGTAGGGGCTGGCGCTTTGGGGGCGGCTATCCTGTTTTTTCTCTACCCACGTCTGCCATCGATCAAAATTGTCGGCACCGATATTGCGCACGCTGTACCACTCACTGCCGTCGCAGGTCTGGGTCATATGCACCTCGGTACAATTGATTTCAGCATGCTTGCCATGTTACTGGCTGGCTCACTGCCCGGCATTTATCTGGGCAGTCATTTTGCAGCTCGCCTGCCCGAACATGTGGTTCGTCCGGCACTGGCCTCCATGTTGTTCCTGATTGGAGTCAGGTTTGTGTTCTAGAGATTTTCCTGTTACAGCTCGCAATAAAAAACCCCGCACAATTCTCGACTGGTCGGGGTTGTTGTTTATGTTAATACCAATTATGTATGCGTCTGCCGGTAATCCTCTATCATATGGGCCATACGATCCTTGAGCATGAGTTTTTCTTTCTTGATTTTTTCAAGCGAAAAATCATCCATGGGTACCACTCCTGCATTCACTTCATTAACACGTTGCTTCAACATGTCATGTTTATCATAGAGACGCTTGAAGTCGTTATTTTCCGATAATAAAGAGTTAACTATATGCTGATCATGTTCAAACATAGATCCCCCCTGGTGTTAAGACATAGGCGAATGTTCTTATAGAGATAAATAATATGAGGTAACCTCTTGTCATGCGCAGCATGGCCCCGCAGAGGTTGTACCTTAGATGTGATTGTAATCTTGAGTGTTTAATCATTGGTCCCTTCAATAAATAAACTAGTCTATCATTCCCTATCAATCAAGAACTCAAAGTATAATCCGCCATGATATTTATTACTTTAATTTCAATGTGATAGATGATTTTTTGTAAGACACAGGAATATTTCCTATAATCTACCTTCTAATAGATAGATTAATTTTGATCTAAAACAAAACGATATGAGAACGCGCACTGGTACTGTGCAAAGGATCATGGCCGTTGCCCAGGAATTAGTACAATCCAAAGGATATAACGGCTTCAGTTTTCATGATATTGCCCGGAAACTCGGTATCAAGAGTGCAAGTGTTCATTATTACTACCCTGCTAAAAGCGATCTGGGTAAATCATTAATGCAGCACTATCGTCAATATTTCATCAATGAATTAAACCAGGTTGATGCAATATCGAAATCCTCAATGGACAAGCTTGACAGCTTTACACAACTTTTCCTCAATACCCTGGAATCAGATAACAGGATGTGTTTATGCGGGATGTTCGCCAGCGACATCACTACCATGCCCGAAGAAATACAGGAAGAAGTGCGATTATTCTTCACTGAATGCGAAACATGGTTGACAGTCACTCTCCGCGCTGGCCAGCAATCCGGTGAAATTGATAATAATAATCAACCGGAAGACCTGGCCCGGTTTGTTTTTGCCAGCCTGGAAGGTGCCATGCTGTCTGCCAGGACATTTGCTGATGCGGAACGATTCAAATCTATAACAGATCGGGTAATTTCCACGATCAAGCGTACTTGAACATGTGCATAATTCATATGTCTTAACAAACATATTTATCCAGGGACGTCCTGTTGAATAACCTGATAATTTTATCATTATACTTAATGAACAAATCCAGCAAGATTTACCACAGCACAATATTTTCAGTCTGCCTTTACGGTATTCTGCTGTCCGCATATGCAGGTGGCGAACCGGCATTTAACCTGGTTGAAATTTCGCCAGGTAATTACTTGCATCGAGGCATACATGCCGGGTTTGGTGAGCCGGGGCATGATGATATTGCCAATATTGGTTTCATAGTGGGTGAACGCTGTGCTGCCGTGATAGATACAGGGGGATCATTAACGACAGGGCGACAACTGCTTGACGCTGTCCGTATGACTACCGGTAAACCAGTGTGTTATGTGATTAATACCCATATCCATTTTGACCATGTACTCGGCAATCTGGTTTTCGTTGAAGATAAGCCTGAATTTATAGGTCATGCAAACTTGAGAGATGCGATGGAGATGAACAAAAGTTTCTTTCTGGAAGAATTCAGAAATGATCTGGGTGAATCACCGTCAGACAATTCGATTATAGGGCCCACTCAAACCGTTGATAATACCCTGTCAATTGATCTGGGTAACCGGAAGCTATTATTAACCGCTTATCAAAAATCACATACCCATACCGATCTGACCATACTGGATGAACAGACTGGCACCCTGTGGACCGGGGATTTGTTGTTTCGTGAACGTATTCCAGTAATTGACGGTAGCCTGAAAGGCTGGCTGGCTGTGATGGAAATATTTAAAACACTCGAAGTAACCACTATTATTCCCGGGCATGGCGCACCGGCAAGCAACTGGCAAGACGCTATGGAAGCACAGCAGGAATATCTGACTGATCTATTCGATGAAACAAGGCAGGCGATTGCCAATGGCCAGTTCATGGAAGAAGCCATTGAGACTGTTGGCCAGGGTGAAAAAGATAAATGGCTGTTATTCGAACAGCAACATAGGACTAATGTGTCAAGGGCATTCGTGGAACTGGAATGGGATTAGTACCAGCCATACTCTGGCATTAATCTCCAATCTTGCTTTTAAGATCTGGAACGGATGAAGGGTCCCCTGCTTTCATATAGCGCTTTTCATGGTCGAGCGCAGTCACGTTTTCATAAACACCTTTATCCCGCTTGACCAGCTTGGTAAATCCGACCTCCTTGAGTTTTGAATCGGAGGTAGTAATTGCGATGGCCGGAACGGAAATTACCTTTCTCACGGGCGCTAGCGGGTCAGTATTTCCCATTGGAATCTGGGCAACATAACAAACCTCGCCCCAGGTTTTTAATGACGCATTGATGGTATGGACGACCTCGACTGTTCGACCATTGGATTCACAGTAATAATCATATGCCGGCATAAGTTTTTAAGAAATGAAGTATCCGGTTGACCTTATGACCTGCAAATTTACATCAATTACCGGGATAATCAATACCCGCTGGAGCGTCCGGCTGTTACTACGCCTTGTATTTGAAAGGCAGAGTCGGGAAACCTGAAAGCGAACCCAGTTCATTACTGTCCCTGGCAATCAACCGTTCACTGTTGGCATAGTACAGTAACAGCCGTGCCAAAGCCTGTAATGTTCTTTCATGACAGCGTTCATAGCCATGAGTAGCGTCTGTACCAAAACACACCAGAGCCGTACGTATGTCATTACCAGCCTCTATAGCCGATGCACTATCGCATCGGTAATACTTGAACAAATCCCGCCGATACGGGATTTCGTTTTTCTCACAGATTTCTATCAGCTTGTGGGTAAGATGATAATCAAACGGCCCTGCGGAATCCTGCATACAGATAGTCACCCCGTATTCATCTGTACTTTGTCCCGGCGCGCTGGGTCCTGCATCTATGGTCACCATCTGGGCAACATCCTGATGTAAAATCGCAGAAGCACCTGAACCGACCTCCTCGCTGATTGTAAACAAGAGATGACAGTCGACAGGCAGGATCACTCCGGCCTCCACAATACATTTTGCAACTGCAAGCATTACAGCTACGCCTGCCTTGTCATCAAGATGACGGGAGTTGATAAAGCCTGATGCACATATCTCCGGTTGGGGGTCAACAGCAACAAAATCTCCTACGTTGATCCCCAGTATCTCCATGTCAGTCTTGCTATGACATACTTCATCAATACGTAACTCGACGTTTTCCCAATCAATGGGCAAGGAATCTATTTGCGTATTATAAATATGGCCGGCAGCCTTGATTGGCAGGATAGTCCCTCGGTAATGCTTGGTATCGGTAAAAATAGTCACACGCGCACCTTCGGCAAACCGGCTTGACCATGTGCCTACCGGTACAATCTCGAGACGGCCATTATCTTTCAGGCGTTTGACCATGGCGCCAATAGTGTCCAGATGGGCCACAATGGCACGATCCGGGCTATTTTCCCGTCCCTCCAGATCGGCACGAATCGCGCCACGACGGGTAATTTCATACGGTATGGCCATACGTCCCAGTTCCTGGCAAGTAAAGCGTACTACTTCATCCGTAAAACCGGCAGGACTGGGTATATTTAATAACTTGATCAGGATTTCTTTCATATACTGAAGATCGATTTCCAGTTTTTTCGGTTTGAATTTGGTATCCATAATCATGCACGTCTGGTTTGTGGAAACAGGAAATCAATGAATTTTTCGGCCGTCGGTTGGGGTTCGTGATTGGCCAGACCGGGCCTTTCATTGGCTTCAATGATCGTGTATTCAGCACCGGCCGGATCAGGTACCAGCAGATCCAGACCAACCACGGGGATTTTCAGCAACCTGGCCGCCCTTTCAGCCACCGCTCTCAATTCAGGATTCAGCTTATCGGTGACATCGTGTATGGTTCCACCGGTATGGAGGTTCGCCGTTTCACGGATACATAATTTTTCGCCAGCCGGTAATCTGTCTTCCATGTCATATCCCTGCCGCCTTATACAGCGTTCTGTGACATTATCAAGAGGTATGCTGCTTTCCCCCTGTGTTACCGCCTCCCTGCGCCGGCTCTGCCTATTGATCAGATCAATTATTTTGCTTCTACCATCACCACTGATTTCCGGTGGTCTTCTGATTGCAGCAGCGACTACCTTGTAATCAATCAGCACGATACGCAGATCCATCCCTTCAATATACTGCTCGATGATGACATCATTACTGAATCTGGCTGCATTCCCGATAGCCAGATCCAGATCATGCCTGTTCCTGATGTTGACGGATATTCCCCTGCCCTGTTCCGAATCTGCCGGTTTGACAACAACGCTGCCCTGTTGCTGCAAAAATTCATAATTACTTTCCTTGTCTCCCGCAGGTATCTGGTCCGGTACATTTAATCCAGCCTTTATGAATATACGTCTGGTAACTGTCTTGTTGGCACAGCGACTCATTGCAATTGCAGAGGTCAATTCAGTCAGGGATTCCCGGCATACTATTGAACGGCCGCCGAATGTCAGTTCGACATAGCCTTCTTCACTATCAAGAATACTGACCGCTATGCCCCTCCTGCGCGCTTCATTGACGATGATTTCCGCATAGGGATTGAGTTTTTCATCAAGTGGTGGCCCGACGAACAATTGTTCATTGATGCTGTTTTTTCTCTTTATACAAAATACCGGGACACGCAGGAAACCCATCTTTTCATACAGCCGGATGGCCTCGAAATTATCATGCATCACTGACAAATCCACGTAATTACAACCACGCGTAAAATAATAGTCTGCAAGATAAGCTACCAATGCCTTTCCTACTCCTGTACAGGGTGACTGCGGATCCACCGCGAGACACCACAGGCTCGATCCTTTTTCCTGATCATTGAATGCTTCCTTGTGATCAACACCCGTAATAGTACCCAGGATTGTGTTTGTCCCGGGATCTTCCGCCACTATATACGTCAATACCGATGAATCACGGTTTTTCCACATAAATTCAGGGTCTGCGGGCACCATATGGCATTTCTTGAGTATGCTGTTGATGGCATCAGCATCCGAAGGTCGCTGGATTTTTCGCAAATGAAACCCGCGCGCGACTACGCGTCCGGCGAGATAATTCGTAAACCACAATCGATAAGTATGTGATGGATCCAGAAATAGTTCCTGGGGAGCATATGACAGTACAACATGGGGATCACGCAGATATAACGCTATATCCCGCCGGTCCTGACTTTCCTGCAATAATATGTCCTTGATTAATTTAATATCACCGAAGGTATGGCCGAATATCACCCTGCCCCAGCCACATTCAATGACGATGTCTTTCTCCCCATGCTGACGATATTCATCCGGGCCGGGTTTTTGCACCACCTGCAATGACGGGTAATTTCTCTGCGTGATTCGTTGCTTGTATGATCGGTTTTTGGTCATGGCCTGATTGCATTAAATACCATGGGACTGCATCCAGAGTTCGAGTATCGCCGACTGCCATAACTTTGAACCCTTCAATGGTGTGATGTGTGCCACAGGATTTTCAAAAAGCATGTCTACATATTCCTTACGGAATATAATCCGTTCTCTTGCTGCCTGGTTGTTTAATGCGTCATGCACGTATTCAAGTACGCTTCCGCGCAGATATTTCAGTGCCGGCACCGGAAAATAGCCCTTGGGCCGATCAATTACCTTTTCCGGGATGATGCGGCGTGCTGCTTCTTTGAGTATATATTTGCCGCCGTTCCTTAGTTTCAGGTGGGGGGGAATACTGACCGCGAATTCCACTACTTCGTGATCAAGGAAGGGAACCCTTGCTTCAAGACCCCAGGCCATAGTCATGTTGTCCACCCTTTTGACAGGATCATCGACCAGCATAACGCTGGTATCCAGCCGCAATGCCTTGTCAACCGGATTATCTGCCCCGGCAGTGGCAAATTGCTGCTCAACAAATTCACGACTGAAATCCGATTGCACATAGCGATCTGATATTGCGGATTTATATTCATCATGATCGCGATCAAAAAAAGCCCTGGCATAGTCATCAACAGGATTGCTACTGCCGTCCAGCGCCTGATACCAGTGATAACCGCCGAACAATTCATCTGCCCCCTGTCCGCTCTGGATCACCTTGACATGTTCAGCAACATACTTACCCAAAAGGTAAAAACCTATATTGTCATGACTCACCATAGGTTCGGACATGGCCGAAAGACAGTCCGGAAGGTTCTCTATTATTTGATCAGAGTTAACTGTAAACCTGTGGTGATCAGTTCCATATTCCCTGGCAATCAGATCCGAATACTTGAATTCATTGCCGTTTTCTTCCGGCGTGTCCTCAAATCCAACCGAGAAAGTCTTCAAATCGGCATAACCAGTATCAGATAACAGACTGACAACCATACTGGAATCCACGCCACCTGAAAGCAACACTCCTACCGTGACGTCTGCTTCAGTGCGACGTTTTGCGGAAATTCTTAATTTTTCCAGAAGGATGTCAATTATCTGGTTTTCGTTATCAGGTAATTCACTTCTGTTTTTTTCCACATTATTTATATCCCAGTACCGTCGCCCCCTGTACATGCCCACTGCATCAAAAGTGTATGTCATCCCAGGTGGAATTTTCGAGATCTGTTCAAAAATGGTCCTTGGTGCCGGAATTACAGAATGAAAAGTCATGTAGTAATGCAATGCAACCGGATCAATATCGGGTTTCATCTTCATTGATTTGACCAGTGCCGGGAGGGATGATGCAAACCGCAACACGCCCGGGCTTTTAAAATAATATAGCGGCTTTATTCCCAGGCGGTCCCGCGCAAGAAATATATTGCCAGTATCACGCTCATGTATCGCTATGGCGAACATGCCGTTGAATTCCTCAACGCAGCGTTCACCCCAGGCATGATATGATTTCAGTACAACTTCTGTATCAGAATTTGAAAAAAATTTATAGCCACTTGACTCAAGCCTGGAACGGATTTCCTTGTGATTATAGATACAACCGTTGAACACAACTGACAGGCCGAGATACGGATCAGTCATGGGTTGCTGTCCTTTTTCTGAGAGCTCGATTATTTTCAGCCTCCGGTGGCCGAACGCAACATTGTCCCTGGCAATTACGCCACCGGCATCCGGACCACGTCGCTGCATTGAACGCAACATGGCGCCAACACGGTCCGTGGACGCGGCTTTACCGTCAAATCTTATTTCTCCAGAGATACCACACAAAACAATCGGCCTCCTGTAATTCGATGTTTGGATTGATCAATTATTCAAGAAATTTTTGCATCATAGACGGGATACAACGTGGCCTGCCCAAGACCTGATAATTCTGAACTTCAATATTTGCTGAATTACTGATAGTGAACCTGGTTATCACTATATAGGTTCCTGCCCGTAATTTCAACCTCAATTATATTAAATATTCAGTAATAACAATGAGATATACGCGTGTACGGAGATAGGCCGATAAAATGATAGCTATTTACAAAAGGGCCAGAAAATATACGCAGGTCCTCATATGAGCTGAAATTATATTTGACAGTGTCCAACAAAAAGCGGGCAGGAACAGAATGTACAGGTAACTGTATTAACCGAGCCTGGATTCAGGATCATAACGCAATCCATAATTGATTATACGCTGCAACAATTCTTCATACTCGATACCAACTGCCTCAGTTGCGCAGGATATCTCACTGCCAAAACCAATATCGGGATTGGGATTCGCTTCCAGCACATAGATTTCACCATTTTCCTTCAGGCGTAAATCAATACGTGCATAACCTGTAAGGCCAAGAATACGATAGATTCGCTTGGCTAGTTTGGAAATTTTTTGCCGGAGATCTTCTGTCAAATCATCAGCAACAACTGTGTCAATTTTATGTCTCTTCTGGTAATCCAGGTCCCATTTCACCTTGGACGTTGCAATCATCAGGGTATCATCCCGCTTCCTGCCGAATTTTAATTCAATGACAGGAAACGTTTGCAGGCGTTTGTTGCCGGTGACAGCAACATACAGTTCACGCCCTTCAATGTATTCCTCAACTATGACCGGTGTCGCAAGTTGCTCGTGCAGATATGACACACGTTCCCTGAATTTTTCTTCATTATATACAACAGAGGCCTGGGCAATGCCGTAAGAACCATCCTCACACAATGATTTGACAAACAACGGGAATTTGAGCCGCACTGGCAGGGTAGGGACTTTACCGATGGGAATAACCAGGAACCTGGGGACATTGATACGATGGAAATAGAGAAGTTTTTTGCTCAGCGCCTTATCGTGGGCCAGCATCAAACCCCTTGGATTGCAGCCAGTATAGTGCTGCTTCATCAGTTCCAGGTAACTTGCCACATGGTAATCATATAAGGATAAACCATGAAACTCTTCCAGTAGATTAAAGGTAATGTGTGGTTTCCATTCGGTGATATTTTCCCTGATTACACCCAGATCATCATGGACACCTACAGGTTTTACATCATGGCCAATATCTTCCAGTGCGGTCACCACATCAAATTCCGTTTTCCATTCCGTGATTTCCCTGTCTGAATATCCATCCATCGATTCAGGAGGAACCAGATCTTCATGCATAAGGACAATTACACGGAGTTTCTTCATAATGGCAATGTATGACGGTATTTATGAATATAATCCAATGTTTGCAGACAGACGAATATGGCAACTTCTATTTTTACTTCTTCTTCAGCACGCGTCACATAAAGCTTCATTGCCCGGCAACGAATGATCATGTCCTGAAGTATTTGTGCGATTACATAGGGAGATTCACCAACGCTCCGGGCGCATAACTGTGAAATGTCCGGTCTTATTTCACGGAGAAACGCAGCGGCAGTTTGCCTTTTAGCTGGGTTTAACGGCTTGCCAGGAAACAGCTTCATTAACTCGCTGTCATATACCTCTGGAATATTGACGCCGTAAAAAGCACGTTTTTCCTCATAATGTTCGCGTAATGTTTTTTTATTTTCAGATAATGGTTCCACATTCTCGCGCAGTCTGACCGGTGGCGTCAGGTTATTGATTGAACTCATGAGCTCGTCCATATACTCAAGTTTTTTTATTGCCGGCCAGTCCTTATACACCTTGCGCCAGTTGCCTCCTGACTGCAACCATACAGCAAAAGTCTCTGCATAGTCTTCGGCCGGATGACTCTGTGCATACCACCAGTCCAGGTGGAAAACGTAATTTTTGCTTTTTGGATTCGGTGTGTAATAGGACGGATAAGGTTTGTTATAAGAACCAAATACCTTGCGCCAGCGTTTTCTTCGATGCAATCGGTAGGCTGTGTCAATCGCATGGCCAGCTTCATGTCGTAACAGTTGCATACACCAGCGGGCCGTACCTCCTTCCACATCAAACATTTGCTTGAATTCAAGTTTGGCGAGACGCGGGTGCGCCAGGTAGAAAGGGATAGCGATCCCCGGCACTCCGTCAGGGGAAAACCACTCTACCGATAACCAGCAATGGGGACGAAACTTCAGGTGACGCCGGTTTAATTCCTCATAAAGCTGGGTTATGCGCTCCTCAAGGGGTGTACCCTTGGTAATCTTCAGCTTCAAATCACAGAATCTGAGATCAAGCAAAGCTTCATCCCCAAGAGTTGACCATGTATATTTTTTTGATTTTTTACGTGCCATTATCTAATCAGGTTAACAGATAATTTACCAAGTTTCCCGGCGGGAATTTAAACATTTATTATTCTCTTTATAGACACTCCGGGTTAATTATGAAACTACGTTGTCCAGTTAAGGTTATAATCCGACGATATGTCCGGATTATTTAATCCTGAATGGTAAATGCTATATGGCCAGTGACACAGCTACTCTCGAAATCTACATGTTTCCGTGTCTTGCGGATAATTATGGCTTTCTGTTGCATGATTCTGAGCAGGATCTGACTGCCACAATAGATACACCGGATGCTGATGCTATAGAAAAAGAATTAGTTGTAAAAAACTGGAAATTGACCCATATCCTGAATACACACCATCACTGGGATCATGCAGGCGGCAATCTGGCATTGAAGCAAAAAACCGGTTGCGTGATTGCCGGGCCACAAGCGGAAGCATCAAAGATTCCGGGCATTGATATTGAACTGCATGAGGGAGATATTTTCCAGTTCGGCCAGTTTAAGGCAAAAGTATATGATACGCCCGGCCATACTTCAGGACACATTGTTTACCATTTTGAGAATGAGCATATAGCTTTTGTGGGTGACACTTTATTTGCCATGGGCTGCGGGCGTTTGTTTGAAGGCACTCCCGAACAGATGTGGCATTCCCTGCAAAAAATCGCGCAGTGGCCGGATGATACCAGACTCTACTGCGCCCATGAATATACCCAGGCCAATGCAAGATTCGCCTTGACTATAGAGCCCACTAACCAGGATTTGATACACAGGGCAAAGGCTGTAAAAGAATTAAGATTAAAGTACCTGCCAACCATCCCAACCACACTTGAACTTGAAAAAAAAACTAATCCCTTTTTGCGCCCGATGAGCGGTGTAATACGGAGAAAATTAGAAATGACACACGCCAGTGACGTTGAAGTGTTTGCTAGGATTCGCCAGTTGAAAGATCAATTCTAAGGTGGCAATGCTGTTTAACGTTATACGAAATCAAAAAAAGAAAACCCCGCTTCCAGACTGGTAGCGGGGTTGGTAATAGAAGCCTGGCAGTGTCCTACTTTCGCATGAGGACAGCCCCATACTATCATCGGCGCTAAGCGGTTTCACTTCCGAGTTCGAGATGGGATCGGGTGGTTCACACTCGCTATGGCTGCCAGGCAATTTGTTTGTCTGTTGCCATTTATTTATGGTCGTTAAGTAAAAACCGGCAACAAACGTATTCGGAAAGCTGTAAAAAATAATGGTATATCACACACTGTCAGTTACCATCATCAAACTCTTTGAGTGTTATATGGTCAAGCCTCACGGGCAATTAGTACTGGTTAGCTTCACACATTACTGCGCTTCCACACCCAGCCTATCAACGTCGTAGTCTTCGACGGCCCTTCAGG
>Ga0326597_10004637_pt1 | contig 19282 bp, 16 predicted proteins | sample RVTome_12_FD_203789 | JGI IMG/M metagenome (GOLD analysis project Ga0326597, IMG submission 203789) | Soil microbial communities from uranium-contaminated site in the Upper Colorado River Basin, Wyoming, United States - RVT100D185 | ecosystem: Environmental > Terrestrial > Soil > Contaminated >... | reverse complement strand
ACCCGGCCATCGATTGTGAGTCTGATGTAACGAAAGGCCGGATTCAGGTGAGCGTCGGTGACACTGCGATTGCCCGGTACGGCGTCCTGCAGGGTTTGCATCACCGCATTCATGCCGGAAGAGCACGCAGCAAGCGTGCAAGCCACCAAGACCAGCGCGGCTAAGGTTCGAGTCTTCATGTCCGGGGGTCCGCAGCGAGCTTCCAGCCCGACTTAACGTAACGCGGGGTAGGGTCCTGCCAGTTACGGCAGTAGCCTACCCCGCGCGTGAGCTTAAGAAAACTAAACCAGCGGCTCCCTATTGCGTTCCGGTAGTACCGGTGGTTCCGGTGGTTCCCGTGGTTCCGGTGGTTCCCGTGGTTCCCGTGGTTCCGGTGGTTCCGGTGGTTCCGGTGGTTCCCGTGACAGTTATAACTGCATCTCCGCCCGCCGCCGCCGCCGCAACCGCAGCCGCTGCGGCTACGCCCGCGGCTATTGCAGGTATACCAAGTCCGCCTAAGCCCACTGCGACAGCAGACTGTGTGACTGTGCCTGCCGTGACGGCGTTGGCAGGAACCGAGATCACCCCGGAAGGCGCCACACCTGGGGCCCCGGCCGCGGGGGTAACCCCGGATGGCAAGCCCGCGGAAACAACGCCAGCAGGCGAGACCGTGAAACTCGCTCCCACACCGAAGGTCTGACCGCCTATGGTGATTGCGCCCTCCGTAACCGTGCCGACCACCGAACCATTTGCCAGTACTCCCAGCGCAAATGCCGTGCCTCGAATACCGATCGTCGCGCCCCCGGCAGAAATCCTGACCGCTTGCCTGTTTCTCTGTCCGATCACGCCGGTAACGAACCGCGCGCCGCCCTTGAGCAAGTCAAACACGATGTTGCTCCTCGCGGCATTCTTCTGGTCGAACACATATTGCTTGACGTGAAAAGACGAGTTCGGAGCCAGCGAAACCCCTTGGCCATCCGCGAACCTGAGAACCGCCGAACTCTTCTCGCCAGTCGTGATAAGCGTGTCACTGACCAGCGTTTGGCCCTTGGATACCGCGCAAGTTGCCCCATTGCCAACCTTCGCCATCACGTCGCCGGTCGCTTCCATCACGACCCCTTGGGGATTCGCGAGTGCAACACCTGTCGGCACGCACGACTCTACCGTCGCCGCCGCAATGGCAATGCCCCCGGCGAGGTAGCTCGAGAACAAGGATAGGAAGAGGACTTTCCAGACAGTACTCAGGAATCGTATGAATATCCCCGTGGCATTCTTATTCATGGTCATCTTATCCTTCGAAAGGTTCAGATAGAGCAGAGCGATCTTTGTACAGCATTTACCGTTGATTTGCAACGGTCTAACAAGAACCTGTTGCATTCTTGCCAACCGATATTTTGGTACCCCCTGAGCTTAAGATCAAGCTTCCTCTCATTCCCGGGAAGGCGCGGTCGATGCTAAATCCTGAGCTGCGGGAGAACCTGACAAAACCATGCTTAAGACAGGCTCTTTAAACAATTGGTTCATCGGGCTTTCGCGGGAGTGACAAAACCGACAACGAAAAGACCTCCCTCCCTCGATGGGAGAGGCGTAGAGGGCGAATCGCCAGTCTTCCCCCGCCCCTGGCAGCCTGCCGAAAAAGTCCCCCAACGCCGCTCGTATCTAGCGTAACGAAGGGGAGTCGAAATACTAATGGCCGACATGACTTTTCGTTCAGCCGGGTTCCTTTTGCCATCCAGCAATTTCAATGCCTGTTTTTATTATATATATAAAACAACGGCTTATAAAATGCATGCGATACCAATTCGCACCAGTTTGGCGCACTGGGGTTGCGCATTGCACCATCGCGTCGTTCGTTGTTTGATCCCCGTACCCCGAACCGCGAACCACTGGTCCCCTAGGAGCTTGTCGGACGCAAGTCCGACAAGCTCCTTAGGCAAAACCGCCCCCGGAAAGAATTCGAAAATGTCATCAAAAAACCGTCGAAACGTCGTTCTTGCGTGCTGACCGAAGTGAAACGGCTGTGGAACTAAGCATTGTTCACAAAAAAATGGGGCGGTTTTCCTTTTAGCAGCCTGTCGGACTGTTAAGTCCGACAGGCTGCTAGGTTGAGATAACAGCGCCGCAAAAAGGCGCGACAAAGCCCTCCAGCCCATCGAACACGCCGCCCTGAGTGATCAGCGCGACGAGGCACAGCCAGAGCCGGTTGAATTCCTCGACCAATAGCGCGAATACCTTGCGCGGCGCGGCCAGCACCACCGAGCCGCCAAGCTTGCGGAGATTTGCTGTCGCCAGCATGCCTCCTGCCGATAAACAAGAGTATCGCGGCTGATTCCTGGTCGCGAAACTTGAACCGCAGGATCGTCTCGGCACATCCCACGACCCACGTTGTTCGTTGTTCGTTGTTCGTTGTTGGTTGTTCGTTTCCCGATCCACATACCGTGATCCACGAACAACGATGCTACAATCATCACCGGTCACGTACCACCGCCCTTATGTCTTTACCCCACGAACCACGAAGGGCTCCCCAGAACAATAATGCAGTGATTGCGCTGCATCGCTCAGTGATGAAACTCCCTCCCTCATGAAAATACTGATAACCGGCGCGGCAGGTTTTATCGGCGCGACGCTTGCCGCGCGCCTGCTCGCGCGCGGCGATATGGTTTTCGGTATCGATAACCTGAACCCGTACTATGACGTGAGCCTGAAGCAGGCAAGGCTCGACAAGTTGACCGCTGTTCGTGGGTTTGAGTTTGCGAAGCTCGATATTGTCGATCGCACGGCCATGCAAGATCTATTCTCTACACAGCGCTTCGACGCGGTGATGCACCTTGCCGCGCAGGCGGGCGTGCGCTACTCGATTGAGAATCCTTATGCGTACGTGGATGCAAACCTGGCGGGGTTTGCTCATGTAATCGAAAGTTGCCGGCGCTCTGGTGTCGGGCACTTCGTGTTTGCCTCTTCGAGTTCGGTTTACGGTGCAAACACCAAGCTGCCCTTCGCGGAAAATGACAGCGTCGACCACCCGGTATCGCTCTACGCAGCAACCAAAAAGGCCAACGAGCTGATGGCCCATAGTTACGCTCACCTGTACCGGATTCCCTGTACCGGCTTACGTTTCTTCACCGTGTACGGCCCATGGGGGCGTCCTGACATGGCACTTTTCAAGTTCACTCGCGGAATTCTTGCCGGCGAGCCCATTCCCGTGTACAACCGCGGCGAGATGGTGCGCGACTTCACCTACGTGGACGATATCGTCGAAGGTATCGTGCGGGTGATAGACCAGCCGGCCGCGCCCGATCCGAGCTGGAAGCCGGAGGCCCCGGCCCCGGCTTCCAGTCGCGCACCCTACCGCGTCTACAATATCGGCAACAACCGACCAGTGAAGCTGATGCGCTATATCGAAGTACTGGAGCGGTGCCTCGGCAAGAAGGCCTTACTTGATCTCCTGCCGATGCAGCCAGGCGACGTGCCGGCGACGACCGCGGATGTATCCGCACTCGCCAAGGCGGTCGGATTTGCGCCCTCGACGTCTGTCGAAATCGGCATAGAACGGTTCGTCGAGTGGTATCGCGATTACTACCGGATTTGAGAGTGGGAGAGAATACGAATGACTGTTGTCGCAGTACTAGGCCTAGGTTACGTCGGTTTGCCACTGGCAGTGGAGTTCGGCAAGGCGTTCGACACGATAGGCTACGACCTCTCGGCGGGAAAAATCGATGCCTGCAAACAGGGCAAAGACACGACGGGCGAAGTGTCATCCGAAGACTTTGCGGCCGCGAAGAAGCTGACCGTCACGCACGAGGCCACAACCCTCTCGCGGGCCGATTTCCTGATCGTCGCCGTGCCCACGCCAGTAGACAAAGCCCATCAGCCGGATTTTGGACCGCTGTTATCCGCCAGCGACACCGCCGGCCGTCACATGAAGCGTGGCGCAACGGTTGTGTACGAGTCAACTGTCTATCCGGGCGCCACCGAGGAGATCTGTGTACCGGCGCTGGAGCGCGCATCGGGAATGAAATGGCGGCAGGACTTCCATGTCGGCTACTCGCCCGAACGCATCAACCCGAGCGACAAGGAGCATACGCTCACCCGCATCGTGAAGCTTGTTTCCGGTGACGACGAGGCAACCACGGAGCGGGTTGCAGAGTTGTACGGCGCGATTATCAAAGCCGGCGTGCACAAGGTCTCCAGCATCAAAGTCGCCGAGGCGGCCAAAGTAATCGAGAACACCCAACGCGATCTTAACATCGCGCTCGTCAACGAGCTTTCGATCATATTCCACCGCATCGGCATCGATACGCACGAAGTCCTTGCCGCCGCCGGCACAAAGTGGAACTTCCTGCCCTTTCGCCCCGGCCTCGTGGGTGGGCACTGCATCGGCGTTGACCCTTACTACCTGACCCATAAGGCGGAAAAGCTCGGGTACCACCCGCAAGTGATTTTGGCGGGGCGGCGCATTAACGACGGCATGGGCAAGTATGTAGCCGAGCAGACGGTGAAGTTAATGATACAAAACGGGGGAACCGTCAAGGGGGGCGCAGTAAACGTGCTTGGCCTGACATTCAAGGAGAATTGCCCCGATCTTCGCAACTCGAAGGTGGTTGATGTGATCAACGAGTTGAAGTCTTATGGCACAAAGGTCTTCATTCATGATCCGGTGGCCGATCCGATCGAGGCGGATAGTGAATACGGAATCAAGCTAGTAGCATGGGAAGGCCTGCCAGTGGCCGACGCTATTGTCTTTGCGGTACCTCACAAAGAGTTCGTCTCTCGTCCCCTTTCCGATTTTGCTGCCAAAGTGGCTCACGGCGGTTGTCTGATCGACGTCAAGTCCCAGCTCGAACCAGCAGCGGTACGAGCGATGGGACTGAGGCTGTGGCGGCTCTAATGAAGAACAGGTCGCGTGTTTTCTTTATTCCGGCCGTCGTTTCGGCTCTTTTGCTGCCATTGGATTGCTACGCGTACATCGATCCGAACGCGGGTGGTTGGCTGTTTCAATTGTTATTTCCCTTGCTGGTGGCGATTGGCGGGGTGTGGAGCATATTCCGGCACCGCATCGGAGCGCTGTGGGACCGCATCTTCCGGCGACGTGACAAGCACGAATGAGAGGCAAACCGTTTCCATTTTGGCGCGGAGAAATCACCAACGCTCTGCTCCTGGTTCCCGTCGCCATGGTGGGAGTGGCACTTCCACTGGGTTATATCTATCAAGTCGACGGTTATCTGAAATACCTTCGGCCCATCGAATTGCCCGTCGTGTACGCGTGGGGGTGGATTATTTTTGGGCTGGTCGGCCTCGTACTGGCACTGACGACGATCGTGCCGGCGATGGGAGCCGCTTGGCTGTTGCGCCATCGTCCAGCTGACTGGGCTGGGCGCATCGGCGCGTGGTTGTCGCTCTCGATCATAGCGCTCTCCTTGCTCAAGGGCATGTATTTATGGCTGAACGTCAACGAGTTCGCGCTCGCCATCTGGATGGGGCGGGTCAATTGGGAGCTCGGCTACGCCACCGCCGTTGGCTGCGCTGTGTGGATCTGGCGCCGCCCCTCACTTCCAGGGGGGCTGCACAGCCTGGCGAAATTGGGAACGATCGCCGGATTGGTTCCTGTGATGGTGGCAGCGCTCACAGCCTTGTTTACGCCTGCTTCGCCTTCCGTGCCGCCCGTACCGCCCACGGCGGCCGAAACGATGGCACGGGCGGCAAAGCGACCGAATATCATTTTGCTCACCATCGATACTTTGGCCGCCGACCACATGTCGCTCTACGGTTACGAGCGGGCAACGACGCCAAATCTTGAACGCCTGGCGCAGCAGGCAAGCGTATTCGAGCGGTTCTACGCCAATTCCAATTGGACCACACCGTCGGTCACCTCCATTATCCACGGACTAAGACCATGGTCCGGCCGTGCAATTCAACTTCTTGTCCGGACAGATGCCGATATCGCCGACCGCAACCTGGTGGCAAGGCTGAAAAAAACCGGCTACCAAACCTTCGCAGTAGGAACCAACTATAACGCAGCCCCGTCTAATATCCGTATCGTCCGGTGGCTTGATAAGGTCGCTGAAGGGCGCATCAGGGGATCGCTCCTAGAAATCGTTTCTACCGCACTGCCGCCTCATGCGGTTACTTCGCTTCAAATGGGCGTACTCCCTAAGTTCTTCGAAGCAATGGAATGGCTCCGGTTCCGTCTTGGTCTCTTTCCCGGCGCCGACCATTTCGACCCGGAACTTGCACTTGCGACGGCCCGGGATTTCGTCGCCCATAGAGACCCCAACAGGCCATTTTTTCTGTGGGTGCATCTACTTCCGCCACATGCTCCCTACGCAACACCGCCCCCGTTCGTCGGCCGTTTCGACCCTCGTCCAGAAGCCAGAACCCGCTTCGATTCGAGTCCGCTCCCGCAATTCGAGGCCGGCATGGGCAGGAATTTCCCGGATCGCTATGTCGGGCGTTATGATGAATCGATCGTTTATGTGGATCGCCACGTCGGCCGATTTGCCGACTGGCTGAAGGAGACCGGGCTGTTCGATGACAGCCTGCTGGTGGTCACCGCGGACCATGGCGAAAGCTTCGTCAAGGGCTACGGTACCCACAATGGTCCGTTGCTTCACGATGCGCTGATCCGCGTTCCGCTCATCCTCAAAGAACCCGCCCAACGGGTTGGCAGGCGGCTTGATGCGCTGGCGGAACTAATCGACCTGATGCCCACGATACTCGATCTGGTGAGTATTCCCAGCGAGGGAGCAGGCGAGGGGCGCTCGCTCAAGCCGGCGATACAGGGGAAAAAAATAACACGGGCGGTATTCTCGATGAATTTCGAGCAAAACGATCGCTATGGCGAATTGCACACCGGCAGTGTGGCGATGATCGAAGGCCGCTGGAAATACGTGCATTATCGCGGTCAAATCAAATACCCTATGATGCCGAAACTGGAGGACTCGCTCTACGATCTCGAGTCAGACCCGGGAGAGGAAACGAACCTGATCCCCGCCCATCCGGCGATTGCGGCGAAAATGCTGGCCCGAATCCAAGAGGAGTTACGCCGGCACGGCGGGCCTGTGAAATGAGTGGACTGCGTGGCGGCCCGACCGTTTTCCCGTTTGGACGCGAAACGCTTCTGTGGTTCCGGCAGGGGGGCCGCCCCGATCGTGCCGGCAGGTGGTTGCGTTTTTTGGTTCGTTGGCAGAGCTTCTGGTTTGAACGTAACCTGGCACTGCAACGTCGCTTGCTACCGCCGATGTCTCCAGGTACTGACCCAGTTTTTATTTTGGGCCTGTGGCGGTCTGGCACCACGTTTCTGCATGATTTGCTGGGCGCTTGTCCTGGCATGATCTATCCAGCCACATGGCAGTGCATGAGTCCCGCCACCTTTCGCCTGCGTCAACCGCCTGCAACCAACAAGGCGGTTGCGCGTCCGATGGATGGTTTTACCGTAGACACGTTTTCGCCGCAGGAAGACGAGTTCGCATTGCTCGCGCTCGGGATTCCGTCCGTGTATCGGGGCTTTTTCGACCCAAGGCGTTTGGACGAGGTCTCGCAATGGCTTGATCCAGGCGCCTGGGTTGGCCGCTCAGATGGTTGGATGGAAGCCTGGCGCGATTTTCTGGCAGGTGTTGCCGATCGCAAAACGGGCCGTCTGCTTCTCAAGTCGCCGAATCACACGTTTCGTATCCGCGCCTTGCTGGAAGAATTTCCCGACGCGTCATACGTGTGGCTGCTACGTTACCCAGAAGAGACTTTTTTTTCGAATCGGAAGATGTGGGTGTCGATGTTCGAACGGTATGCCTTCTGGAAGTGGGAAGCGCCGCAGTTGGATGAGTTCCTCGGGCGTGCGTTTATGTACGCCGCGCAATGCTTGGCCTACGCGGCGGGCATTGTGCCCAAGGATCGGCTGGTGGTTGTCGATTTTGATCGTTTGACGAGCGACCCGGTGGAAACCATTCGAGCCGTCAATCGTCGCCTGTCCCTGGGGAGTTGGGACGAGATGAAAAATGCGGTTACGCGGGCGGCAGCAAACAAGGCGGATTATCGCAAGGACGCTTACCCAGATCAGCCATTAACGCCGGGTTTGATGGACGCGATCGAGAGTCTGCGGGCAGCCCAGACGGCGGCGCTCGCGAGCCATGGGTTATGATCTATTGGGTTACTACCTGAAGCGGGTTGTGCTTTTCAAGAAATAGTTGCAGTTGGTTAACGCAAGTCTCGAGTGATTCCTTTCCGGTATCTATCGTGAGTTCGGATTGTTCTGGCGGTTCGTAGGGCGCATCGATTCCGGTGAAATTTTTGATTTCTCCCGCGCGAGCTCTACGGTAGTAACCCTTCGGGTCGCGTGCTTCACATACGCGTATGTCCGCGCTCAAATACACCTCGTAGAAATTTCCATGTTGGAGCAAATTGCGGGCAAAGGCGCGGTCGGCCCGATAAGGGGCGATGAACGCGGCAATGCAGACAAGACCCGCATCAGCGAATAGCGCGGCTACTTCACCAACACGCCTGATGTTTTCTCGACGATCCGCGGGAGAAAAACCGAGGTCTGAGCTAAGGCCATGCCGGATATTGTCGCCATCCAGCGCGTAGCACGCGTAGCCCGAATCGAGTAATCGGCGCTCAAGTTCCATAGCCAGCGTCGATTTGCCTGAGCCCGATAACCCCGTTAACCAGATCACCGCGCCTAGGTGGCGGTATTTGGCGCGGCGATCTTCTGCTCCGACCGAGTGGCGAACCGGGGCTAATTGGATCGTGGTGATGTCGCTATTCATGGGGATATAACGAAATCTGTTGTATAAAGCCGAGTTGAACAAAGCAGCACGCCTCTGCTGAAACTTAATTGTTGAGATTGAGTTTTCAGCGGACTGATAGGCGTTACGCCATGAAAGAGCATAAAGTAATTGCGTTTCAAAGGCCAGACGGAGTCGAGAATCCGCTCACAGCCCACGATCCACCAGCCGCATTCCACAGTGCTACAATCATTACCAACCACGAACCACGAGCCGCCGCCTTTATGCCCACCCCACGAACCACGTTCCTGCTGTTCGTTGTTCGTTGTTCGTTGTTCGTTCTTCGCGCCACGAGCCACGTACCACGAACCACGTTGTTGTTTCTCATCCTCGCCGCAATGGCGCCCCTTAACGCCACCGCAGCGTTCAAGAACACCCTTTACTACCCCTACGTGGAAATGGGCGTGCAGGGGGGTATCGACATCACCTTTCTCTTCAACGGCCGCAAGGATAAGACAAGCTGCGAGACGTTAGTAGCCAACGTAACCAACAGCATGCTGGCCGTTTGCCCCACGTGCCAGATCAAAGTAAAACAATGCCTCGATTCGCTCGAGCCTCAGCACCGCAAACTGCTCTCTGCCGAACCGCTCGACATACCTTCCGCTCGGCTGCCCGATGGCGTATCCACATACCACGCACTCAATCCCGATGACGCGCTTACTGCCTGCCGGGAAAGCGAGAAGCTTACAGCATCGCGCGCGGAGGCCGGTCGCATAGTTTGCTACCCCCCGAAGACCGCGCGCCCCCTTCCCGCCCCCAGGAAAACGCCCCTCGACAGCGACCATTATTTTCTCGGCCTGCTCTTTCTCGTTCTGAGCGGACTCGCCTCCGGTTTCGCCTGTTACCTGATCATCCGCTATGACCACTTGCACGCGCATCTGTCGCACGATCGCGATACCACCGGTCCGCAGAAATTTCACGCGACTCCCGTGCCGCGAATCGGGGGCGTGGCCATTTTGATCGGGCTGCTGGTGGCCGGAGTGGGCCTGCTGCCCGTTCAGCAGCGCTTTTCAATCGAAGAGTTCGGTTACCTGCTCCTCGCCGGACTGCCGGCATTTGCCGGGGGCATGGCCGAAGATCTCACCGAGAAAGTCAGCGTGTTGACCCGGCTCGCACTCACCATGCTGGCCGCGTTGCTTGGCGCATGGCTGATGGGGGCGGTGCTCGAACGTATTGATGTGCCCGGGCTCGATACGCTGCTGCGCTGGTCACCGTTCGCGATTGCCTTCACCGTGTTCGCGGTCGGCGGAGTCGCGAACTCGATCAACATCGTTGACGGTTACAACGGCCTCGCGGGCGGCTATGCAGTGCTGGTGCTGGCAGCGCTTGCCTGGGTGGCAGCCCAGGTGGGAGACGCTTTCCTGATGACTTCAGCGCTGGCGATAATCGGAGCGTTAATTAGTTTCCTGATCTGGAATTACCCGAAGGGAAAAATATTCCTGGGTGACGGCGGCGCCTACCTGCTCGGCTTCTGGCTGGCGGAACTCTCGGTATTGCTCGTGGTCAGGCACCCCGAAGTCTCGCCGTGGTTCCCGATGCTAATGCTGGCTTACCCGGTTTTTGAAACGCTGTTCTCGATTTACCGCCGCACGTTCCGGCGCGGAGACAGTCCCGGGCACCCCGATGCACTGCACCTGCATCAGTTGATCTACACGCGGCTCGCGCGCGTATTCGTTGGATCTCGCGACCCAACACTGATCACCCGACGCAATAGCATGGTAGCAGGGTACATCTGGGCGATGTCGGCCTGCTGTGTTGTTCCGGCCATCTTCTTATGGAATGAGACGGATTGGCTGATCGTCTTCACCGTCGTGTTTTGTGCGACGTATGTCTGGGTTTATCGCCGCATCATAGGTTGGCGAACGCCCGTCTGGTTGATAAGGTCCCGTTCGAAATCGCCCCCACACGCGCTACCACTCGGCCGCGGCAAGTAATACCAGAATGTGCAATTTAGATTATGTTGTAGTCAACGGAACGCCGCTGTCTCATCGACAACCCGGAGATAGCGATCTATAACGATCTGCTCGTCGAACTCTCTGATCATCTTCTCCCTGCCATGACGCCCCATCGCCCGCCGCTCGTCCTCGGTATAAGAGAGCATGCGCTCCATCTTGCCGGCAAGGTCCAGCGCGTCACGCGCCTTAACGAGAAGTCCGGTGACACCATCGTCTACTACTTGCCTGCATCCCGGAACATCTGTCGTAATGACAGCTTTACCCATGCTGGCCGCCTCGAGCAGGCTGCGAGGGCATCCTTCCCTATATGACGGAAGCACGACGCAGTCGGCGTCCGCATAATACGGCGTAACATCGTCGGCGGCCCCGAGATAGCACACCAGTCCGGCCGCTGCCCATTCCTGCACTTGCTCGCGGGAAATTGCCGTTGGATTCTGCGCATCCGGAAAGCCCAGTAAATTGAACCGTATACCAGGATGCTTCGCGCGTAGCAGTTTGGCCGCCTCAACGTACTCACCCACTCCTTTGTCCCGCAATAAGCGCGCGACCATAAGAAATACGAAATGTCCGCCTGGCAACGAACCCTCCACCGGACGAAACCTGTTTACATCCACGCCTGATCCCGGCAGGCGCTCAGTTTTCTCGGCCGCGACCAATCCAAGGTCAATGAATAGACGATGGTCGTCTTCATTCTGAAAGAACACTTTCTTGGGATGCATTAAGGCCAAGCGATAAAGCGCCCTTACCAATAAGCTCAACCATCCTCCACGGATAAATCCCGTGCCGAGTCCAGATACATTAGTCACGACGGGTACGCGGGTCCATCTCGCCGCGACCGCACAGTAGATGTTCACTTTCGGAGTGTAGGTGAGCGCCAGCGCCGGCCGCTCCCTTTTGAACAGCGCGATAAGGCGCGCGATCACCAGCAGATCCCGGACAGGATTCGTCCCGGCATTGTCCATTTCAAGGTGAATGTGACGGCTACCCAATGATTGGATACGTGCGACGTAATCGTCAGCCGGCGAGAGGACCGTAACCGTATACCCTCGTTGAATCAACTCAGAGATCAACCGGCTGCGAAAATTGAAGACGTACCAGGTCGTATTCGAGATAATCCAAATGTTCTGCCGCAGCGCGTTCATCGCGAAAGTGGACGATCGTCCTGCGGTGCGCGCCAATAGTCGGAAGCACGCTGAACAAAACAGACGTGGCTGTCGACGAAAATCAACTGCCTAGTGAGCATGCTGTCCCACCTACCTTGCCCGCGAAACCGCACATGGCCTACTTCTTAATACCCACAGCGCACCAGAAAGGCCTCTCGGAGCTGAATTTGATGTTCCCAAGCCCAGCACACTCCATCATTGTCCGAATCTGATCCCTAGTGAAACGCCTTTCGAGTTGTGTTCCGAAGCGATCCAGAGCATCGGTCCTCATTGAATAGAACGACTTGTCCCGATATGAACTCAATGGATAACTATGAACATCTACCCCAATCTTTTCTAACGCGTTCGCTGTTCTCGCTAATGGATAATACACAAGAACAGCAATCAATTGCGTCATTACATACCGTAGTCGGTACGGCAATCTTGAAATTATTTTTCTGACCATGTCGCTTACTTTCCAAACGGTTTTGAACCAACGCGGTTGATTATCAAACGCATAGTATAAGTAGACTAAGAATGGCGCACCTTTCTTAAGTTTACGCACACAAGCGGCAATTCCTTCTTGCGTATCTGGTATGTGGTGGAGAACGCCTAAAGAGTAACCAAAGTCCATAGAGTTTTCAGCAAAAGGCATCTCATCGACTGTTGTTCGATGAAAGCTACAGTTCCTGAATTGCTGAAGTGTTTTTTGTGCAATGTCCAGCGCGCTGGAAGGATCTATGCAGTGCAAATGTCCAACGCGTGCTGCCACCAACACAGCCCATCGCCCCGTCCCACAGCCTGCATCAAAACCGATGGCATTGGGTGGCAACTTGTCCCAAGGAAATACCGCAAAGTAGCCATCGAACAGTAACTGCCGTTCTGCATCCGATAAAACACTCTGGTCAAAGCGCGACCACTCTTCTCCGAAGTCCGCAACGACTGTGTCGACTGCGGTCTTGCTTTTTTCCGAATTCTCATGCATTGACAGCTTCCGCCCACACTTTCCGGTACGAAATCAACATTCGCTCCAGACTGAAATTTTCACGAATACGAAAGCGACATGCTGCTTTTCGTTTTTCCCACTTTGCGGTATTTGTAAGCTCAACAATTGCTTCTTGCACTGCCCCCGCAAGCGAAGCCGAATCGGAATGCGGGACAACCCAACCGCCAGACCCCACAATCAAACCAGCATCACCCACATCCGTGACCACGCAGGGCGTGCCGCATGCCATCGCCTCGGCGACTACGTTTGGAAACGCCTCAGAGGCACTAGACAAAATATGCAGGTCCAATGCGTTCATGACAGCCGGGATGTCGCTGCGCGGCCCCAAGAGAAGAAAGCGGTCGTGTACGTTGCATTGGTCAAGCAGCGCTACTAACGATGCGTTGGCATCCGTCATGTCCGATCCGACCAGCACGCAGCGCCAGTCCGGCACTTTCCGTGAATCGAGTTGCGACAAGGCCGCGATCAAATTGGCATGATCTTTCAGCGGATCCCATCTGGCAACCATGCCGAGCAGCACCTGGCTGGGCTCAATACCCCAGCTCCTACGCAGGAGAATCCTCGCGTCTTCGTCTGGCCGCATTTGATTCATATCGTATCCGTTGGGAATAACCGCTGTCTTTTTTCCGTCATAACCCAATCTTTCATGAGCGCGAACCCCACTATCCGAGTTGAAAACAATTCTTCTTGGAATAACACTCGAAATCCGAGCGCACACCCAGCGCAAGAGCAATGTCGCCCCGCTCGTTTTACCCCCAACTAGGTAGGAGGCGCGAATACCCCATACCACCGCTCTCTTGCCGGCGATTCTTGCCACGACCCCGCCCACGAGATCAGCGTGATACATCCAGGTTTGGACACCATCCGGATTGATGGTGCGAATAAGGCGATAAAGTTTGACTAGCCCCTTAAGCGTCACCCGGCCATGCGGCATGTCGAGGATATGAACCGGAACACCGGCTTTCGCCAGGCGTTCGCCGTAGAGTCCGGAATCCGTCAGCGAGATGACTTGATGAGTGTTTTCCTTGTCGGCCGTGGTAAGGCGGAAGAGGGCCGCCTCAGCGCCGCCGTTATCAAGCCCTGTGATGATGTGGAGGATGCGCATGAAGAAATCGTGGTTGCAGTCTGGCAGATGTTCTTCTATAACCTGAGTGCATCGTCGATAAAGCCGTTACGGTAGGCAGCCGCGATGCCAGCGCGGCCGCGGCCCACCCAGGTCGCGCCCATGCGGCCCTAGGTAGGTATGCCTCGAAAGGCGCCAGGAACTCGACTACTTTGATTCCAGAAGCCTACAGCTGCGGAATGTATTTTCTGACCCTGAAACGCGGGGGGTTGGATTGCAACCTCCCCTAAAGGCTACAACCTCAAGCATTGGATTTCGCCGCAAATTCACGACCGCCCAAGCTCATGCGCGGGAAGTAGTACAAAAAAGAATAAAACAACACCATTTTTATGTAGCCATTAAGGCCAGTAATGAAATGCTCACCGTTAAAGGTGAAAACAATTCCCACTGCGCTTGCCGCATAGACCATTATGGAGATGAGTTTGCCACGTTTGGCTCTACCATAGATCCAGGTTAAGCAAAGTCCTAAAAGCAGCATGATCAGTCCGGTTCCGATCCACCCGAAGTCCTTGAAATAGGAAAAATAAATTGTGTACGTATTAGAAGTCTGGCTGGGTGAAATATTCGTGAATTCCGCATGGAAAGAAGGCACATAAAACTCAGCGCCCAGGCTATTCATCGTCTGAAGGAAAAATCTTTCGATACCTTGCACCGATTCGATCCCATAGGGATCTGCGACTACTCTTCCGAATGCGACCAATCCCCCTAGCCAATAGTTTTGGATAGTCTCCAAGATCGATTCCAAGAGTTGGCCCAAACCATAGAACCTTGTGTATGCAAAGTTTATTACCATCAATCCCGCTGAAAACGCCACCACCACGGAAAAAATACTTATTGCCGCCCATTTTAGGTTTACTGCTCCTTTGCGTATAAAGTCGATGAAGAGCAGCGTCAGGACAAGCCATACCGCCCCCCCCTTGCTGCCAGTCAGTGCGCCATAAACCAGCGCCACAATAATCGCGACATAAACACGCCACCGTCTTGCCCACGTCCCGTCATTTTCAAGAAACATCGCGGACCCAACAAACCCGGAAAGGATGGGCAAATTTCTCACAAACTCAAAAGTGGTTGTTTCTCCGCTCGCTCGCGCCCTTTCGCGCGAAAGTGCCTGCAACGCCTCGTCATTTCCATCAGCAATCCCCGCCATTGTTTGCTGCCAATAGAAAAGCAAACCAACCACGAGAATAATCAAGAACAAGTCAAGCAATCTTCGAAGGCGAACAATCTGGTCAACCGACAACGGTTGCTGACTAGATTCTCTCGACATTGTCGTTAAGGCGACGATTCCACCGGTACTAAATGCAACTGCTCCAAAGAAATACACCATGAGGGTTTCACCGGAAACCGGATAGAAAGTGTCTCCGGACAAAAGCAGACCCAGCAAGCTCGTGAACCAGACCAACGCAAATAGCGTCGGCGGGTAAAGAACCGATTTCGCGGCGTAATAATTGCCAGCCAGCAACAAGCCAAAAAGCAGAATCACAAAGTAAATCAATTCGGCATTTCCTTTATTGTTACCGAAAAAGGAAACAAGTTAGTGCAATCTTGCACGATCTCCCCTGAATGTTAGATATGCGGCGATCTGGCCTATTAGTACGCAATTCCTATGGTTACCGGTCACTGGAGCCGCGCAACGCAAAGTATGTAAGGTGATGTATATCGATTTGGAGGCATTGATCCTAGGAAAGACTCCAACATCCAGACAAATCCAGTCGTTGCCTTAAGCATTCCAAAGGCTACTTTCTTTGGTATCGACGGATTGTCGCCAGGATTAATCACGCCAAAATTCGCAAACAAGAAGTAGTCATTCTCAATGACTGACAAGCCGGCCTCTTGATGCGCTTTCTGGAGCCGCTCGCGCGTTATCACCTCATGCTTATCAAACACCTCACGCGAAAGCATCTTTTGTCCCCATCCAATCATACCCTCCATGTTGGGAACTATTGTAAGCAAGATACCGCCCGGCCGGAGAAACTTTGCAAACATTCTTACCGTGTTTGCGGTATCGGTAAAGTGCTCAACCACACCAAAAGAGGTAACCACATCAAAGGAACCTAACCATTCTGCAGGAGCGTTGAAGAAATCTGCACAGATAATCCGTGGTGATACTCCATAGGCGTCACACATCCGCCGTGCAAGCTCACAGCCTCGTTCAGAATAGTCAAGGCCGTACACTTCATAGCCAAACTGTTGAGCGAAATAAGGCAGGTATGCAGAACCGCCACAACCAAGCTCCAAAAGCTTCCTGTTTTTTCCTACGCCTCCCTTAAAAGCTCTCTCGAATGCGTTATGCCACTTCCTCCGAGCAAATCCCCTAATCCCTCCAATGGGCGCGAACGGCTGAAACTCTATCTTCTGGTTTCGCTCTGTCCTGTTCCAATAGTCTTCTCCGGCCTTGTCTCGATTTCGAATATTGTCTTGCATTGCACTGATAGGGTTTAAACCCGCCCTTGCTTGCGAAAGCTCATTAAATACGCCCCCAGATGTGGCGTCAATACGTTCAGGCTGAAACAGTTTTCAACTACTTTTCTTCCCGCCATTCCCATCAATTTACTACGTGCGGGATTGTCCAACAACCAAGTAATTGCCTCAGCCCACTCGGATTCTGCTTGTGCTCCTATGCCTACTTGGTCATGTGCAAGCACCTCTGCATTCATGCCAAATGGCGAAACAACGACTGGCACGCCACAAGACATGTAAAGCAACATCTTGTAGCTGCATTTACCACGCGACCAGGGTGTATCGTCAATTGGCATCAGACCCACTGACATTTCCTGAATAGTACGCACCTCGTTCTCAGGCGACCATGGTATGACCTCCACCATGGAATCATCCAGCAGCCGAAATTTTGGCTGCGCGTCTGACACCACACGAAGAACTGCGTCTTTACGGCGCTTTAGCACCTGATACAACATTTTCTCAATACCGAGAAGAAACTTTGCACCAGCGTTCAATCCTGACCAGCCGATAATCACCCGTCCTGCCGGTTTTTTCTGAATAGGGTGGAACCGCTCAGTGTCAACCCCAGTGGGCAACACAATCGTGTTTTCATTCCATTGGCTTGCATGCTCGGCAATAAATTTGTTTCCGCAAATGACGCCGTCGCACATCTTTACCAGAGACCTAAAATTTCTCTCAGCGCGCTGGTTCACCAGCCAAACCGCATCATCAACATCCAATACGCGTGGGCGTCGGGTAAACCGCTCAAGCGTCAAAAACGTGGACACGAACTCTCTTTGCAAGAAGGTCAAGTCATGGGAATAAGATCCAACGACAGGCGCAACACGATCCAGCACCGTTCCGATGACCCAAAACGGCCGGGCTGCCTTGCTGACAGGAGGCCAACTTCCGAACCGTGCGATATGTTCGTCAACCTGTACCCCCATCTTTGCTAAGCGGGGCACATATTGCATAACACGGAATCGTCTGCTGGAAATGGATTTGGAACCAGTGAAGGCGGCCACGCGTAGGAGCGCCTCACTTGGGCGTGCGTTGTGGGGGAGCGTCATCGTTGACGGGCGGAAGTCTCGGGAAAAGCACAATTACTCTGAAGGACGACCGTAGGAACTTGTAGCCACAGCATCGTGTTATTACGCGAGTCACGGTAGAGCAATTGAGCTAATGCGCGGCGCCATCATGCCTTCGGCAGAGAGGGGGAGGCAGAGCGCTTGGTTTCTCCGCTTCGGGCATCCCGGAAAGCAAGCAGCAACCCCGGCATCAGCCCGCTAGCAATCAAGAGCGGGTGACGGCGCCCTGCTTGTAGCGCGCTAACTAGGTCTCCGCTATGCAACGCGAAACGCCAAAGGTTGGCCGCTGCACGCAATCGGTAAGTCAACCGTACTGGCAGTTCGATGAGTTCGGCGTAGTAGGTCATGGTCGCCTGCGGGCTCAAAAGGCGAATATGCACCATTGAGGCACTAAGGCCATCCGGCAAATATACGACGCTGCGTAGAGCTTCATTGATGAATCGAATTTTGTACCGGCGGCCGATGCGATTCCACACCAGACCTTCTGGAACAAATCGTTCACCTTGAAACTCGGGGAAGGGGTACGCGCGAAGCACTTCTGTGCGGTGAAAGCCCCACATCTCCGCGCGTCGCCAGAGACGACTCATTACCGCGAAAGGATGGCCGTCAATGAAATCATGCGGCAATGCACCACCCACCAGCCGCCCTTTTTCGTCTTTGCACAGGCATGTAATACCGGAAAACTGGTCACGTCTGCCATCCGGAATCTCCAACCATCGCGCACGGAAGCGTTCCAGTGCGTTCGGTTCACACACGTCGTCAGAATCGAAGGTGAGAAACAGCTCGCCAAAGGCTTCGCGGACGCCTCGATTGAATGCAACGTGTTTCCCGCTGTTTGGTTGGTAAAAATAGCGGATCGTGAACGATGCTTCAGATTGCCATGCCTTGACTAATTCAGCCGTATTATCGCTCGATCCGTCGTCAACGATCAGCCATTCAAAATCGCGAAACGCTTGCGCTTGAAGACTCTCATAGGCCCGACCGAGCATATATGCCCTATTGTATGTCGCCGTGAACACAGTAAAAAAAACCATACCTGACCAGACCATCTTCTGCGGTTAACGTTTTGGGCCAACACTTCCAGGGTATTCCATCAGTTTGGATCGCGATCGGCCGACATCAAGGAAAATCAATAAAACAGCGTATACGGAACACCCCAATAGGATTTGCCCCGCCAAGACTAAGGGACCGCGCCAGGTCACTGTCGGCCAAAGACTTGCAGCCATGACCGCTGAAGCCAGGGCCACCTTGTAGGAATCTCCCGGAATTGGTGGAAGTACGAAAATCTTCCGCCCAAGGAACCCGCTGACCATCAACCCGACAGTAAAGCTGATAAGCGTAGCATACGCAGCGCCGAGCACGCCGTATATCGGAATCCACCACAGATTTAGACCAACATTTGTAAGGGCGGCCCAAGTTACGGCCCAAACCTGCCCTTGAAGCTTTCTTCCCAACTGAAAGCTGTAGTCGAAGTAATACGACTTTATTCCTCCGATAAAGACCGCCAATGCCACCAGCGTAATTATGTATCCCGCGCCTTCACGAAACTCAGTCCCCAACATCACAACAGCGATATTGTCTGCCAGCATAGCCAAGCCAACAGTTGCTGGTACTGAAATCACAAGCAGCAAGAGAACATTCTCCCTGATTTGGCTCCGCGCCTCCGCGATACCATCTTTCTCCAGCGCACGAAGCGCCAACGGGAAAGCCGCCAGGTGAATTACTCCCATCAACATTCCCAACGACTGCTGCGTCAGATCGTACGCTGCGGCA
>Ga0326597_10004636_pt1 | contig 19285 bp, 13 predicted proteins | sample RVTome_12_FD_203789 | JGI IMG/M metagenome (GOLD analysis project Ga0326597, IMG submission 203789) | Soil microbial communities from uranium-contaminated site in the Upper Colorado River Basin, Wyoming, United States - RVT100D185 | ecosystem: Environmental > Terrestrial > Soil > Contaminated >... | reverse complement strand
GGTCAGCCCGTGGCCAGCGGCTCCTATCTCGTGCGCATGACCGTCGACGGCCAGACGCGCACTCGCACACTCCAACGCGTCCAATAACAACAATTTGAAAGGGCTCCTCATGCCGCGCATCCATTACCTCGGTTGGTTCGCACTCTTGCTCCTGCTCGTCGCTCCCCTGGGTTGTGACGACACGAACAGCTCGCTCGATCCGCTCCCCAGCGAGCCGATCGAGGGGCATGTTCTCTTCGGGACGACGCGCGAAGCCGGCGGACAGCCGCTCGAAGATGTCGTGGTCGTGCTCCAAGAGATGCAGGACGGAGTCGCGGCCAGTGTGACCAGCGCCCTCGACGGCAAACTCGTCAGCAAAGCGGGCCTACGCAGCACCGTCAGCGACGAGCAGGGTCAGTTCGCATTCGCCAACATCGAGCCTGGCGATTTTCTGCTCGAAGCGCGAGCCCGCGACCATCTCGCGGCGACCATGACGCTGTCCTTTCCGGAGAACTACGCCGCCGCCGCGGAGACTCTCATCGTCGATGTGAACCTCACTCCCACGGCGAACTTCAGCGGCCTGGCCACCTTGGAGAACGCCTCCGACCACGCATCCACCGTCGTCTATGTCGAGGGAACCTCCTATGTGGCGGTCACAGACGCGACGGGCGCTTACCAGATCAGCGATGTACCCCTGGGCAACTGGGATCTGCGTGGGACCCACGCCGGTTATCTCGATGATACGGCGAACGGCACGCTGAGTACGGCTGGCGAAGTCCTGGCGCTCACACCGATGCAACTGTTGCTGAATTCGAATATTCCGCCCACCGCCATCGCTTTCCCGCCAACGAATCTGCTCCTCAGTGAATCGACGACCTTCGACGGTAGTGCGGCGGATCTCGACGGCAGCATCGTGCTCTTCGAGTGGGATTTCGAGGACGACGGCATCTTCGACTCCTCCAGTTCCGTCTCGGCCGCGACGACCCATGTCTATCCGGCAGTCGGCAACTACCGCGCGAAGCTACGCGTGACCGACGACGACGGCGCGATCGGCCTCGCCGTCGTCGAGTTGGAGATTCTGCACACAGAAGTATATGTCTCCAATGCCAGTGGGAATGATGGCAATAGCGGCGGGCCGAACGCCCCGGTCAAGACGCTCGCGCAAGGCTTCGTGGTCGCGCAGGCCAACGGCATCGGCGAACTCTGGGTCGCCGAAGGAAGCTATGGTGAGACAGTCCTGTTCATCGATGACATCAATGTCCTGGGCGGGCGCAGTCTCGTCGACTGGACCGAAACGGTCGCCGGCGTCTCGCTCGTGTCTTCCGGATTGAATCCATCGACGGCCAACGGAATCACTTCCGCGACGCTCATCCGTCGCATGGCCTTTCAGGCGTCGAGCACAAGCGGCCCTTTGAATTCCGTCGCCTTCTATAGCTCGTCCAGCACGTCGTCGCTGCTGTTCGAGGAATGCGACTTCATCGCCGGAAGCGCCGGCGGTGGTTTCAATGGAGGCCCGGGCAGCCCGGGGAGTCAGGGCAACACGGGCCAGAATGGATTTGCTGCCACCTGCGATGGAGCCCATGGCAATGGGGGATCTGGCGGCGGCGGCCCTTGTCCCGGTGGGAGCGGCGGCCGCGGCGGGCTGGAAGGCGAGAACCCCGGTATCGCCGGAGCCTCTGGTGGCTGTGGCGGGCCCTCGGGTGGGAACGGCGGCGGGCCGAGCAACAATGGTCCATTTAGCTGCGCCGACAGTGGAAACAACGGCGGGAATGGGTTCGTCGGACAACCCGGGCTGAATGGAAACGGCGGCACGCTCGCATCCAACGGTGGCTTGGCGACTGGGGCTGGTTGGCAGCCCCTCAACTCCAACGCCGGTACGAGCGGCGCGAACGGTCGCGGCGGCAGCGGCGGCGGCGGCGGCGGCGGATACGGCGGGGTGATCTGCAATGACGGAGGCGGCAATGGCGGCGGCGGCGGCGGTGCAGGCGGTCTGGGCGGCACGGGCGGCTTGGGCGGCGGCGGCGGCTACGGATCCCTGGCCGTGTACCTGTGGAACTCCTCGCCGACCTTCGATAGCTGCAGCTTCACGACGGCCAATGGCGGCAACGGCGGCAATGGTGGCTTCGGTGGTTCCGGCGGGCCGGGCGGCGGTCCGGGCTTCGGCGCCACCAACTGCCTGGCCGATGTCGGCCGTGGCGGCAACGGTGGCGCTGGTGGCCAGGGCGGCCTGGGTGGCCAGGGCGGCGGCGGACCGGGTGGGCCGAGTTTCGGCGTCTATAACGCGGGCGCCAGCGTGGCGAATCTGGTCGGCGCGGTCTTCAACATCGGCAGCGGTGGCAACGGCGGACTCGGCGGCAACCTAGGGCTAGCCGGATTGTCCGGGAACACAAACTGATCGGCGGCGCCGGTGAGTCTTCGCCGTCGGCCATCGGCGGCGATGAGTAAATCGAGTTCACCGTTACGTCCGGATGGTCATCGATGTGGACGGATCTTCTCCGTGGACACTCAACGGCGAAGGAATCGTCGGCGCTTGCCAGGGCTGGCGGGAAAGCACGGGCTCCGGCTTCATCAACGGCCCCTCCGTCTTCATGTCGGCCCATGACCAGCATGCGTTCACCTACCGCAACGGGGTGGACTATCCCCTGCAGGATGGCTTGCTGTTCTGGATCGACACGACTGCGCCAGTGACCGGGATCAGTCAGATCTACTTCTGGAACGCCCCGGAGATCGGCGACTTCGGAACCAGCCAGTATCCCGGTCTGGTCCATCTGGGCGAGTTGACGGGATCGAGGGCGATCTTCTCGACGAGTCGTGTGCGGAATGCAACATCCTCATCGGCGGAGATCAAGGCGTTGTATCACTGATCAGTCTCAGTCCCCGCTTCCGAATGTAGGTGGGATCTTCGTTTGTGCGTTAGCGCCGCTCCACTATTGGGACCGGCGGGCGAGGGAGCTACCAAGAGTTTTGGGCCACCGGCTCATGCCGGCGGCCCTGACCTGCAGCCTGAATGGCAGAAGCGTCCCTGCGACTGCTCGCCGGTTCAGTCGGCGAGCTAGGGTGCGGGATCGGGAAACGGCCCTGCCTCCGCCAGCGCTTTGTAGAGGTTCTGGATGTCCGTGAAAGAAAGATCGAGATCCTTCATCGCCGTACCGAGCACTCCGTAGCGAAACTTGTGTTGCGCTTCATTCGGTTTCGCCCGCATGTAGCTTCCCACGCTGAAGTCGCCATCCACAGGAATCAATGTTCCATCGCTCCCGTGGCAGCCCAGACACGTAGAAGCATAGACAGAAGCTCCTGTCACGGCATCTCCGCCCATGCCGATGTTCGTGAAGGAGATCGAGCCAGTCGGGTAAGTGCCGGTAGTCTGACTGTCGTAAAGGACGTCCGTATCGTAGGCCTCGAACTGGAGGAACTTCACCAGATCCCAGATGTCCGTATCCGTCATGATCTCAGAATAGTCGGGCATCTGATCGCCGACGGTTGGATTGGTGTCGGGATCGTAGGTAGAAAGGTCCGCGTCGAGCGCGCGGCGGCCGACCTGTCTCTTGATGCCGTCGAAGAGCTCCTGGGCCGTCATCGTCATCGTCATCATCTTCAGGTTCAGGCCCGAGACATTGGGTCGCGTCGTTCTCGGTCCGCGGCTGATATAGGCACCTTGATTTCCAAGTCGATCCCAGCCGTGGCATTGCTTGCAGCGGAAGAAATCGGCCGATGCATTGTAGGTGGCGAGATTCGCATCGCCCTGATTCCACCCCGTATCGGAGCTCCAGTATTTGTCATAGAGCCGGCCACCCCGAAGCCCGTCAGCATCGTTCAATTCGGGCGGATTCTCGCTGCCCGGCGAAGGGTACTTGCTGTCGTTGTCGAGAGCCTTGTAGATGTCCTTGATCTCAGCGAGATCCAGGCCCAGGTCGATCATCCCCGTACCCAGCTGACCGAACTTGATCTTGTGTTGCGCCTCATTGGACTTCTCGCGGACAAAGCTCCCGGCTGTGAAGCTGCCGTCGACGGTGATCAGGGCTGCATCGGCGCCATGACAGAGCGTACAATTCTCTGCGTAGAGAACGTCCCCGCTGGCCGCGCTGCCGTCCTTGCCAACGTTGGAGAAGGTGATATCTCCGGTGGGATAGCTGCCGGTTACGGTGCTGTCGTAGAGAAGATCCACATCGAGAGCCTCGAGCTTCAGGAAGCGAACGACATCCCACATCTGCGCCGCGGTGAAGATTGAACCATAGTCGGGCATCTGATCGCCGACGGTTGGATTGGTGTCGGGATCATAGGTCGAGAGATCGGCGTCAACCGCGCGGCGATTTACCGAGGACATCATCGCGTCAAAGATTTGCTGCGGCGACAGGCTCGCAGCCATCTGTCTTAGATTCAACGACGACACATTCGGACGAGTGGTACTGGGGGAGCGTCCGACATAAGCCCCTTCGCTGCCCAGAAGATCCCAGCCGTGGCACTGCTTGCAGCGAAAGAAATCCGCGGCCGCATCGAAGATTGCGATGTCGGGATCACCTTGATCCCATCCCGTATCGGACTTCCAGAACTTGTCGTAGTGCTGGCCACCATTGATTCCGTCGGCAGCGGTGTATGCGGCAGGGTCTCCTCCGCGCGGGCTCGAAGGGTCGTCATCGCTGCATGAAGTCAGCGAGGATGCTGCAATCATCAGGATCACAGCGAAAGCGAGCCTGAGACGAAGGTCGTAATTGCTCATAGAAACCTCCATATATTCTCTCTGACATGAGCGCGTTCTTCACCTGAAGGTGGAAAGAGCGCGTGTTCGACCGGATCATCGTCTTCGACAGTGGAGAAAGCACTCATCTCCTACTCGCGGCGGGGGGTTCGACGCTCGGCGTGACTACTGGGGTTGACGCAGATACGCCAGTAGATCCCTCAGATCCGCGCCCGTGAGCCGAGGCCACGGCCGTCCTTCCTCCAGGATGACTTCCTTCATCATCGGCGCATGATTCCACATTGCCGCCACCATCGCTGCTGGCGACCCCGCCACTTTCTCTCCGGTGAGTTCCGGGCCGGGATGTGACGACGATTGTCTCCCGCCATGGCAGTCCGCACATGCTCGCGACACGAACACCAGCTTGCCGCGCGCCGGATCCCCGGCGGGATCACTGAACGGTAGGAAGTAGAGGTAGGCGATCAAATCGGCCAGCTCACTCGTCGTGAAATTGGGCCACTCGATCCCCTCTTCCCGCATCGCGTCGTTCATTTCTAGCGCGTGATTCCACATGTTCCCGGCCAGTGCCTCGGCGGAACGATGGAGATCTGCGTCGTTCAGATCCGGCGCACCGCCGCCGCTCTTGCCGTGACACGTCGCACATCCCTTGTTCACGAACAAACTGCGCCCGTGGTTCGGGTCACCGGGAGCCAGCAGCAATCGCTCCCGCAACCCGCCCTGATCCTGCCGGCGCAGATGTGCGGCGATGTCGGCGAGATCCCCCTCTCGAAAGTGCGGAGGCACCATCCCACGTTCCTTCAGGCTCCGCAGCATGTTGGGACCGTGGTTCCAGATTGCCTGAGCCACATAGAGAGGAGAGGCGAAACGGGTCAACTCCGCGAGCGATGGTCCGACGGGGACCTGGCCGCCGCGCGAGGCGTGACAGGCCGAGCAGCCCTCTGTCTCGAACAGAGTGCTTCCACGGAGCTCGTCGCCCGGGCGTCCGAGATAGTCCAGGTAGTAGAGAAACGACAGCAGCTCCACGACCTCGTCAGCGGAGAGCGTTGGCCAAGAGACACTGTGCAACTCGTGCTGCACGGTCATCCCCGGGACATGGTTCCATAGGGAGGCACCGAGATCGAGAAAGCTGCCGCTGAAGTTGCCTTCGATCAGATCGGGGCCAGTCCCCTCACCACGAAACTGGTGACACTCGTAGCAGCTCTTGCCCTCGAAGAGCAACCTTCCGCGCAGCGGGTTGTTGGGGAGCGAGAGCTCCCCTGTCTGTCCACGCACAGCCGTCGGAGCGAAGAGGACAGACCACAGAGCGACTGCAAAGAGAACCCACAACCACGGCCAGGAGTGCGTACCCGACCGTTTGGGAACATCGTGGAAATAGCGCCTCATGCTTTCATTCCTCACCATCACCCGGGTTCGGTGTCGCACCACGACGGAGCCCGACGAAGACATAGGTCAAGACGGCTGCGCCGGTGACAAACACGGGAATTGCCACAATGGAAATCCCAACCGAAGCCGAAGGTACGTCGTTCCAGCGGTGCGAAAGGCGCACGAGATACAAGATCCATGCGCTGATCCCCAGAACGAACACCCAGATGGCGAACATGGACATCAATTGGAGTAGCTCGATCCAACGCGTTGCCGTCCTGGATTGCATCTCACCCTCCGGAGTTCGGGACAGTGGTCTGGCTACTGGATGTGTCCGGGAGATAGCTCTTCACCCGCTTGACGGTCTCCTGCAACGCCTTCTCCCGGCCCTCTTTCATCTCCCAGACGCAGATGAGCGGGAAGAACCGGCTGAAGAGCACGAATCCCAGAACGAAGGTCGCCATGGCCCCTGCGAACATCCCCCACTCCACGAGGCTGGGAATGTAGAAGCCGGTGGACACGGGCAGCCGAGGATTCGCGAGGGAGGGGACGACGATGTTGAGTCTTTCCAGCCACATCCCAATCACGATCAAGATCGATGCGACGAGGATTCCGGGAATCTTGCGCGTTCGTTTGAAGCTCAAGATCAGCACCGGTATGACGAAGTTGCAGACGACCATCCCCCAAAAGAACGGTGCGTAGGGCCCAGAGAACTTGTAGTGAAACACTCGCATCTCACTGGGCTCGTTCCCGAAGAACGCAGTTAGGTACTCGGAAAAAGTGAAATAGAACCAGATGAGTGACATGATGAGCAGCAGCTTTGAGAGATGCGCGAAGTGAATCTCCTTCAGATAATCGTGCAGCCCGAATGCTTTGCGCAGGGCGATCATCACGACGAGCAGTGCGGCGATGCCGGAAAAGATCGCGCCGACGACGAAATACGGACCAAAGATCGTGGAATGCCATCCGGGCTGGAGAGTCATCGCGAAGATGTAGGAGATGACCGTATGGACGGAAACGGCGATGGGAATCACCAGCACCATCATGATCCCCATCGCACGCTCGATGACATGATGCTGCCGGGGCGTCCCCTGCCAGCCCCACGCCAAGAACTCGTAGAGCCACCGCGGGCGGGCACCCCGATCACGTAGGAGTGCGATGTCGGGGATCATGGGTATGAAAAGGTAGACCGTCGAGGCCATCAGATAGGCCGTGATAGAGGTCACGTCCCAGAGCAGAGGCGACTGGAGCCGCCCCGACGTGAAGATGTTCAACATCCGGTCCGGGCGGCCTTGATCCAAGAGCGGATGCACGCCTCCGATTCCGAGCACGATGACTGTGATGACCTCTGCCATCCGAGTGATTGGACGTCGCCACTCCGCGTCGGCGAGGCGGAGGATTGCCGAGATCAGCGTCCCGGCGTGACTGATTCCAATGAAGAACACGAAGTTTACGATGTAGAAGCCCCATGCAACGGGCTGGTTCAGGCCTGTTACTCCCAGCCCGTAGAGGATCTGCCTCCCGAACAGCACCCAGCAACCCAGGATCACCATGCCCAGCAGCGTAATGATGACCTTGAGCTGACTGCCAGGGTGTTCCACGGAGCGAAGGAGTACGGCGTCTTCAAAGTTGGAGTCGACGGGCGGCGTGGTCCCGGGGTTGTTCGTGAAGCTCGTCATGCTCTCAGCTTCCTCCGGGATCGAGTGACGTTCCGTCTCGCGTCTCTGCCAAATAGAGGACCTTGGGACGTGTGCCAAGGTCATCGTGGACGCCGAATGCACGCGAATTTTGCGAGAGAGAGGCAACGCGGCTCTCCGAATTGTCGAGATCTCCAAACTGAATTGCCCGGGCCGGGCAGGAGTCCTGGCACGCCGTGGTCACATCGCCATCGCGCATCGCCTTGCCTTCGAGACGGGCTTTCTCCCGGGCGCGAATGATGCGGTGATGGCAGAGCGTACACTTCTCGACCACGCCCTTGTTTCGGAGCGATACATCCGGATTCGCCCGCTTCTTCAGGTCTCCACGCCATTCGGGCTCGTACCAGTTGAAGACCTTCGCCATGTACGGGCATGCGGCCATGCAGTAGCGGCAGCCGATGCACCTCGCGTAGATCTGGCCGACGATTCCCTCCTCCCCGAGATAGGTCGCTCCGACCGGACACACCTTGATGCAGGGCGGGTTGTCGCAGTGAAAGCAAGGCTGCGGTAAGTACCGCAGAGTGACATCCGGATATGTGCCGGAGAATTCCGGCAGCAGACGAAGCCAGTGGAAGGGGCGGCTGTTGCGCTCGGACTCCTCGAGGTCCGCCGACGCAAGGTTGTTTTCTTGGTGACACGCGCTCATGCACCCGCCACAGCCGGTGCAACGATCGAGGTCGATCGTCATTCCCCATCGCGCCATCAGATATGTCCTCCGTCAGCGGGAACCGGTTCGCCACGGGCGCGGCGCCGAATGAGGCGCAGTCGCACGCGGGTCGAGGCAAGAGCTACTGATCCCGATAGCGGATCGTTCTCTGGAATGACGACGCGGGTGGGATTGGATCCGATCTCGTGGTCGATGCTGCCCGGTCGTTCATGCCCAAGTCCGAGCGCTACGTTGGCCACACCCGGGACCGCACCGGGATTGAGACGGACCACGGCTTCGGCGGCGCCGTGGTCGGATTCCAGGGCTACGGTATCACCGTCCCCGACGTGGAGATCGTGAGCGGTCTCCGGGGACAGCTCGATCCAGGTGCGCCAGGCGGTGAGAACCGAGTAGCCGAACATGGCCAGAAGCATCGCAGACGAGGTGGCGTAGGGCCCTCTCGCCGTCAAAGGACGAAACGGAACGAGCCACAGCTCGCCCTCGCCGCTTTCCCGAGCTGCCTCGAAGTGGGGTTTGCAGACTTCGTCGCCGGCGGCCTGGAGACCGAGCTGAGCCGCCCCCGCTTGAATCTTGGCTTCGCGTCCGGCTACCGCGTTTGTCGACTTGCCAATCTCTTCGAGCTTGTTGGCGAGCTCTTGAGAGTAGAATTCGAAACGCCCGGTAGACGTAGGCATCAGCCTGGACCAGTCACCATGGTGAATCATTGGATTCCACCAACCGGACGCTTTCACGAGATCGGTCCAAAGCTCTTCGAAATCGCCGTGCTCCAGAAACCTCCAACCGCGCATCTCGAGAAATTCCGCCCAATCCTCTTCGAATGATCCCGAGATGATCGCGCCCTCTCCGGAGCTGAAGAGCCCGTGTAACCGCTCCTTCAAATATTCCACATATCCTCTCCATGGCAGTGCCTCCTCCACTGGACCACCGATCTCGTAGGCAAGTTCGAGGAGAACATCCCCGGGATGTCGCGTGTCATGCAGCGGCTTGAGCACGGGCGATCCCACGCCAAGGTGGCTGAAGGGAACACCCGCCGGTGTGGTCGTGTCCTGCCAGGACTCGAGAGGCACATGGGTGGGAAGAACGAAATTGGCAAGCGTGGTCGTCTCGTTCGGGAACGAAGAAAAGGCCACGATCAACGGGATCTGTTTGAAAGCGCTTTGGAGTTCGTCCGCATAGGGGCTCTGGTGAATCGGGTTCGCATCCAGGATGAACAGCGTCTCGACCGAATCGGCGCCTTCGCGCACACACTCCAGAAGGGCCTTTACGGGATCGACGCCGAGCTTATCCTCGCCCGGTGAAAAACAGGACCGGTGTTGAGGTGCGGCGATCTCGCCCAACGGCGACAGGGGTAGTTCGCGCGGCATGACCACGCCGCCCGGACGGTCGAAAGCACCGAGCAGGGCGTTGATGGCATGTACGGCCATGACGGTAAGAGTCGAGTTTTGACCCGAGAGAGCTTCGCCTCCCACGAGAGCTACTGGATGCTCCGCCCGCGCGATCTGTCTTGCCACCCGGACGAGCGCGGTGGCGCTGCAGCCGCAGAGCCGAGCGGCACGCTCGGGGTAGTAATTCTCGAGTAGATCACGCTCGAATCCGTCGTGCCCGATGGCCGAGTCGTCGACCCAATCCTCGAAGCCAAAGGTATGCTCCTTGAGAAATTGGCGATCCACATTGCCTTCACGCACGAGAACATGAGCGATGCCGAGGGCCGCGGCGCTGGCTGTGCCTGGGAGAATGGGTAGATGATGATCTGCCTTGGCACCGCTCGGTGACAGCCGCGTGCCGATATGAATCAATCGACCTCGTTCTCCATCGGGGCGTGCTCCGATCATGGCGGCGATGGCGTGCATTGGGCTGGGGCCCTCCTCGTACAGGTCCAGTCCGAACGAGACCACGAGATCGGACTGGCCCAGGTCAAATCCTGGCATCTGACTCACGCCCTGAGTGAGCCGGTAACCAAGATTGTGAGACGCTTGGGAGCTGGAGTAACTCGCCGAACCCATAGAATGGCTGAAGCGCGTGCCCAGCTCTTCGAAGAGCTGTGACGTGCGATCGCTCAACATCGCAAATCGGTGGCCCGAGCCCGACAAACGTTGCGTGCGCAGTCGCGTGGCGATCTCGCTCAGCGCCTCGTCCCAGCTCACCGGCTCGAGCCGTCCCGCCCCTGTTCTCCGCAGTGGCCCCCTTAGTCGCTCGGGCGCGTAGAGAATGTCCAGGTTGGCGTGCCCCACGGGACACAAACCGCCCCGATTCACCGGGTGGCGCGGATTTCCTCTGATTCCAACCGGAATATCGTCGATGAGGCGCACCGTGATTCCACAGCCGGCTTCGCACATTCCGCACAGCGTATCCTTGAAGCCCTCGAGCCCCGGACCTCGCAGGGCGCTCTCGACCGCGTCGTCGGGCACCATCCACTCACGGCCACATCCTGAGAGCACAGCCCCTGCACCGATACCGAAGAGCTGCAGAAATTTCCGACGCGGCATGATTGTCGAAGAGCCACTTCGCATCGCTCTGCTGAATCCGGGTTCTGACACCGTTACTCCATTCGTGCGGCTCGCATTTGGCCGCAAGCACCCTAGACGTGACAGGAGACGCAGTCCTTGGTCACGCTGGATCGTTCGTGACAGTCGATGCACCAGCCCATGCTCTGCTGCACGAGCGGTTGGACGACCGGCTCGGTGCGTGCCCCCACGGATCCATGACAGGTCTCACATTCGATCTCCGCGAGTTGCGTGTGTCTGCGATGCGAGAAATAGACATGGTCGGGAACACGATAAATTTTTCGCCACGGTATCAGCGTGCCTTTCTGAATGAACTCGACCACACGTAGTTCTTCCGCGGACTCTGTCTGGGCCTCCTCGTGGCAGTCTGCGCAAACAGCGATGTTCGGTATCGTCGCGATCACTCCGGACTTCGCGTACTGGTGACAGTCCACGCAGTCGGCGCCAACTTCGTCGGTGTGCAGAAGGTGGTTGAACGCGATCGGCTGGCTGACGGCAGGGTTGCCGCGGAGTAACAAGACGGAGAAAATGGCCAAGATGAGCACCGTCGCGAGAAGGACTAGCCGAGTCAAATCCCTACCCCCTGTATGTCAGGCATTCTGCGAGTTTCATCGCACGCTCGCTTCTGCCTCAGCCATCTTGATGTCGAAGCGCGCGCGATCAAGAATCGTCGGGGAGTACACATAACGCAGTGACGCGGTCACCTTCGCCCAAGCAAACGTCGGAAGCTTGAATGTGAAGGTCTCCAGTCTCTGCTCCCGTGGAGCGATTCGATTGTCTGAGGCGACCGACGTAGCTCGAAGCATGATGTCGACGTCGTTGACCAACACCTCTCCTGCGTCGTTCATCATGACCTTGCGGTACCGCCGCTCCTGCGCGCGTGTCCCGCCGTCGAACTTGCACTCGACATCGAGCACAATCTCTCGGCTCGGAATGCCGGTGGGGATCATGTGTCCCGATCCGACGTTTTCGACTCTGACCACGGCAGTCACTTCGTTCGGCTGACGACTGATCTCCACGATCTCGACTGCCAGGGCACTTCGGAGCTGCTCGGTGTCGTGGATCAGGCTGTGCAGGTGAAACTCCGGTCCGGTCTTCTTGATTTCCTTTGCAACGACCGATCCTTCGCTGAGGCTCATGTGGCAGCTCTGACATTGGATTCCCTCGGCGGCGTACGGACCATTCCGCCACTCCGTGTAGGTCGTCATGATGGGCGCCCCATCCGGCCGTATGTAGTCGTGGCAGCCTCCACAGAACTCAGACGTTCCATGGAGCTCCGAATAGGCGACGTCATGAGCGGGAGAACCTGCCTTCTTTATGATCCCCCGCTTGACCGCGCTCAGGTCCACTTCGTAGGGACGCGTCGGGTTGTCCAGATGGACGGCCGTGACCGTGTGACAAAAATCACAGGCCACGCCTTCGCGGCTGACGCCTTCCTTCAGATCCAGATCCTGGTTGAACATCGTCATGGGGGCGTGGCATCGCAGACATTCCGTCTTGGCCGCGTCGCCGACCTGTCGAAGCGCTTGCATGTACGCCGTGTCGAAGATCGGATTGGAGAGGGAGAAGGCGTGCATGCTCTTCTTCCACGAGTTGTAGATGTCGACATGGCACCTGCCGCAAACCATCGCGCTGGTGTAGCCGTTGGGATTGACCTCGACCTTGACACCTGTGAGGGTCTTGCCCTTTTCGTCCTGAGGAGAATCGACGGCAGACTGCGCAGAACCAGATGCTGGCGACACGACCAAGAAGAGACAGACGGCGAGCAGAGCAAGAACTCGACTGTGGATTGGCCGCGAATCGTTCATTCGACCCTCCTCATGACTGGAGGAGATGGCGAAGATGAAGCAGAGCGCAAACTCCTGGGCTCGGCTGGGCTCGGCAGCGAGCGATCTCAGTGATTCCCTTCGCATCGGGCGTGCCGTCGGATGCAGCGATGTAAGTATCTATATTACAATGGTTTGAGAGTTCTGCCTCGTGGCGGCCGACTGACGGATCTGTCCGTACTCGGGGTTGAATCGGCGCAAGTCGTTGGTAGCGCCGACCCTTGGGGCTGACACCGTCGCGGATGCGATTCGGTCGGATCTGTCAGTCGTCCGACTCGCGGTGCGGATGCAGCTTGCGGTAGAGGGTGCGTTCGCTGATGCCCAGCGCAGCCGCGACCTTCGCGCGGCTGCCATCGAAGCGCTTGAGTAGCGACCTCAGGTACCGCAACTCGACATCTCCCAGCGATTGCACTCCGCTCGCGTCCGAATTCTCCCATGGAGCTGTGTCTTGGGCGAGATTCGACGGGAGATCTTCGGGTCGGATGCTCTCGCGGTCCGAGAGAATGACCGCGCGCTCGACGACGTTCCTCAGTTCCCGGACGTTACCCGGCCACGAGTAGCCTTGAAGTATGCTCATCGTCTCGGGTTCCACGTCGGGTATCTGTCCCGGACAGAGCAATCGGAGAAAATGCTCGACCAGTTCTGGCACGTCGGTCAGACGTTCCCGCAACGACGCCACTTCAATCGTCAGTACATTGAGACGATAGTACAAATCCTGGCGAAACGTCCCATCCTTGACTCTAGCTTCCAGGTCTCGATGAGTTGCCGCCAGGATCCTCACGTCGACCTTGATTGACTCTTCGCCACCTAGATGTCGGAAAGTACCGGTCTCGAGGACCCTGAGAAGTCTCGATTGCAGGGACAGCGGCGCGTCACCAACCTCGTCGACCAGAATGGTCCCTGAGTCTGCCATCTCGAACAGGCCGTGCTTGCGCGTGTCGGCACCGGTGTAGGCACCCCGCTCGTGTCCAAACAACTCCGAGAGGGCCAAACTCTCGTCCATCGCTCCGCAATCCAGCGTCACGAACGGTCGATCGCCTTTCGTACTGAGCCGATGGATCTCGCGGGCAACGACCTCCTTGCCACATCCACTCTCGCCGCGAATCAGGACAGTAGATTCCGTCGGCGCCACGCGCTCGGTGAGAGCGCGGAGCTTTTTCATTTCCATCGACCTGCCGATCAGCCTACGATCGCCCTCGTGTCGGTGAATCTCCTGCCGTAGGGCGAAGTTTTCAGAGCGCATTTCGCGTGCTCGGGCCGCATTGCGGATCACAGACTCCAGATGGTCGAGATCGCACGGCTTCGCGAGGAAATCGTAGGCACCCAGCTTCAACGTCTGAACCGCAGCCTCCACGGAGCCATGCCCCGTCAGAATGATGACTTCTGTGAACGGTCGAACCTGCTTGATGCGCCGCAACGCCTCCACTCCATCCATCTGCCCCATATGCAGATCGAGGAGAACCACGTCGAACGGCTGGCGAAGAAGCTTGTTCTCGACCAGCTCGCCAGCTGCGAGGGTTTCGATCTCGAGACCTGCAGACGAGAGCTCGTGCTCCATCACCATGCGAAATGAGGCATCGTCGTCGACCATCAGGACGGACGGAGATTTGACGGCCATTATCGACCCTCCGACAGTTCGTTCGCCGCATTCGCCGCAGCGGCCAGCGGGGCAGCCGTCGGAATCCAAACGGTGAATCGCGTGCCTTGCCCTAGCCTGCTCGTCGCGGCGATGCTGCCCCCGAACTGATCGATGATCACCTTCGAGATGAACAGCCCAAGGCCGGATCCTCTAGCATCGGGACGTGAGGAGGTAAAGGGCTCGAACATCGTCGGCAGGAACTTGGCCTCGATCCCACGGCCATCGTCCTCGACCTCGATTCGCACACCGCCGCGATCGGGGGCCAGATGCAGCATCACGTGGCCGCGGCCATCGATGGCCTGAATTGCATTGAGTAGGAGATTCAACAAGACCTGCCGAATCTGCGATTCGTCGCTCAGGATGGGTCGCAGCTTCGCATCTGCGGTCATCTCGACGTCGACGAGGCGCTTCTTGGCCTCGAAGCGAACGAGCGCGATCGTCTCCTCCGCGACCACGCGAACGTCGACGGCTTCGCGGACTTCGCGCGGCTTCTTGCCCAGCCCCCTCAGTCGATTCGAGAGCTCGCTGCATCGACTCACCTCTCCGCGGATCAGCTCCAGATACATCGGCAGCTCTTCGGGAATATTTTCATTCCCTTCGTGCATTCGCCGTCGCAGCCCGTCCAGACAGGCTGTGATCGATGCGAGTGGATTGTTGATCTCATGCGAGATTCCCGACGCCAGGAAACCCAACGATGCCAGACGCTCGGAGTGGGCCAGACCGGCCTCCAGTTCGCGTCGCAGTGTGATGTCGCGCCAGATCTCCAAGACCTGGGGTCGGTCCGCGGTCGGCACGAGCGGCGAAGCCGAGATTTCGTAGTGACGCGACGTGCCGTCGCCGGCGACGACAGTTCGAATCCGCCGTGTCGTCTCGCCAGATTGCAACGTAAGGTGGCCCGGACACTCGTTGGGGTCTCGGGCCTCGCAGATCGGGCCCTCGCAACAGAGCGAGGCGATCAAATCCCCCCGATCCCCACCGCGCAGCGACTCGTAGGCTCGATTGGCCTTCACGATCTTCAGTTGATCGTCTACAACGACGATGCCGTCCTCGGCGGAGTTGATGACCGAATCCAGATAGGCCTCACGCCGACGAAGATCGTCGAATGATTGATCCAGCGTGTTCATCATGCGATTCAAATGTGTCCCGAGAAGGCTGATCTCGTCAGCTCCGCCAACCGGAAGTATCGGAACGCCGTGCCCTGGTCGGAAAGAGTCGATAGCCCGGGCCAATCCACTCACGCGTTCGATTACCATCCGACGCAGCAGAACGAGCAGTAACAGCGTCACCGCAAGCACGAGAATGATGGCGGCCAGCCACATTTTTCGACCACTGGCGCCCAGGCTCGCCTCGATTTCATCCATGGAGTAGTCGACGAGTAGAATCCCGTTCACTCGGTCCGATGGCCGATGGCAACCGTGGCAGGACTCGCTGTTCAAGATGGGGTTGACGTTTCGAAAGACCGCTTCCTCCTGACCGTCTTCGAAGATCACCGTGCGCCCGCGGCTCGACGGTTCATCGCGATGACATATCATACATGTGGGGTCGGTTCGCGAGATCACGCGGCCTGTCTCCGCCCCCTCGGACGAAAAGCGGATCGCGCCGCGTTTGTCCAGGATCATGACCTTTTCCACACCCTTTTGGTTGGCCAAGCGGCGAACCATTTCGGCCATCAGATCAAGTGACCTCGTGTGCATGGAGTATCGCAGCGTCTCTTCGATGAGTTCTCCCTGGATGGTCGTGGAGTCGGCGAGCGATTCAATCATCTGCTGCCGGTAGAATCCCTGTAGAAAATGGAACGATGCGGCGCCGATCGTGATTACAGCGAATGCAGCGATCAGGGCGATCTTCGTCCCCAGGGAGCGAGGAGCAAACCGAACCATGATCAACCTCTCTTCCGCTCGTCTTCCGATGAACTGCTGATTTCAGCCGTCAGCCACGCAGCAGCAGCAGCGCCTCCTCTGTCTTTGCACGCACCGACTCGAGCAGATCTCTCGCGTATCGGAAGTTGTGAACACCACGCGAATTGTCATTGGCCACGAGGCCATGGTTGTAGGACGCTTGTTCATAGAGCTTCCGAGCTCGAGCGAGCAGCTCACTGTCGCGCGCCGACGTCCGGTCCAGTCCGACCTTCACCTCGACCAGAAGCTCACGTGTGTCGGCGAGACCATTGTCGATTGTGCTGCGCCACATCCGCATCTTGTCTTGGTATTCGACGTCGTGACAGGTCAGGCATGTTTCATCGGTCACCGGTTGTAATCCGTGCGCCGGCGACTTTGGAAGCTGCGGTGCGGCACTCTCGTCTCCCTGGCGGTGGCACCCCGTACACTCGACGTGGAAAAACGACATCACGCCGGGGGTGCTCATCACATCCTGCCCGCCCTGTCCCAGATAGACCTGTTCCTGAGTACTATGTTGCTGCGGATGACAGTTCTCGCAGTTCTGGGACAAGCTCAGACTGCGGGAGCCTTCGTGTCGGATTTCATCATGACACTGAAAGCAGTCGACGTCTCGTTGCACGACATGTACATCGTGTAGTTCAGGGCTCGAGACCTGTCGGGTTTCCAGATGGCAGGTATAGCAGCGAAAATCTTCGACGACTCCGCCTCCGGAGGATACTGACTCGTGGCAGTACGCACATGCGATCTCGACCGGCATGTTGACATGGTCAATTCGTTGTACTGAATCCGTCTGGGGCTCGAACTCATGGCATTTGTGACATTCCGTCTGAGTCTTGCTCATCGGAAGTTCGGTCAGGTGGCAGAGGTAGCACGTCTCCTTGCTTACAGAAAAGTGGGCGCTTTCGCGCTCGTGCTTATGACAGCTCGTACAGCGAAGGCTCCAGCCCGACTCCAGCTTCGCCTCGTGCGATCGATGGTTGAATCGAATCGTCGGCTCGGACGTCAGCCGTTCGATGGTCGACGTCTGGCCATGGCATTTCGCTCGAGTGCAGCTTCCATCAGAGACTTCTGCTTCGGGCCTCGGATCGTAGGTTTGCGTCGCGTATCGCGTGACCATGGCGAGACCCGTGATTTTTCCCCGAACGACACCCTTCATTCCGTAGGCAGAGTGGCACTGCTCGCAGGACACGTCGCGATGCGTGGATACCGACCATGTGTCGAAGTATGGTTGCATGTAGTGACAGGATCTGCAGAAGCTGGGGCTCTCGGACGCGCCGGCGAAACCCAGCGTGAACAGAACGAAGAACACACCGAGCAAGGCCAATGCTCTCAGAACGAGGACACGATGCCGAGCGATGCCTCGCAGGAATACGAACCGATTGGCCTCGCGAAGGCGCGCGCTCAGGAGTCTGGCGATATTCGAGTAGATCTTGGCCGCCATCTTCGGGTATTCGGCCAACAGAGCCACGAGTTGTTCACGCTCGACCACGAGCAGTCGCGACTGAACGTCGGCGCGTACGCTTGCGGCGTTTACACCGCCGAAGATCTCCAGCTCGCCCACGGCTTCCCCTGGCCGAATCCGCGCGATGGTTCCCGCGCGTCGCGTCGTGACGCTGAGCTGTCCCCGATCCAACACGAACAGTTCAGAATCTGTGCTGCCCTCCACCAGCAGGACGGTGTTTTCCGGAACATCCCGCAGCGAGGCGATTCTCAGAAGGGCCACGATCTCCTCGGATTCGAGTCCAGCGAAGATGCGATGTGCGAGCTGAAGGTCGAGAGTCTTGACGATGTCTACGCGTGACACGGTTCCTATGATGGAGTTGCCTTCGCACACCGGGAGATGTCGGCCGTCGACGCGTCTCAGGATCTCCAGGGCCATCTCGAGGGGAGAATCGGGGTCGACCACCTCGTCGAAAACCAACATCACAGAAGCGACCAGGCTCGGCGGAGCGTCGGGGGCGACGGATTCGATACCTTTCACGAGGGCGGCTTCGTCGACAACGCCGGCGCCACCGTCAACGGGCTCGACGAGCAGGCAGGGAGCGCTGCGGGCACGCAAGAGCTCAAGAGCCTCATGGCAGCTCATGGTCGGAGGGACCGAAGCGACCCCTCGAGTCATGATCCGGCGTACTCTCATGGCGCCTAGCGTGTGTGCTGAAGTGGCGAACTGCGAGTCTTTGGTGCCTGCGAGTCTACTCCAGGGGATGGGAAGTACGCGCTTTCAACAAGTTGTTTCACTGCCTTCGCGCACCGGGACGGCGTCGAACTGACTTCGGGATCTTCGATTCATGTTCCCATTCGGCCAGTGATTCCAGACCAACGACACATGTACGAATCTGTGACATGAGGTTGGGACACCCACCGGCCTCGCCTCAGGAGGGAGTTCGGCGGCTCGTCAGAGCCGGAACATCGCGACCCGCATCCCAGTCTGCTCCGGTGTCGAGTCCGGGCTCACGCTGACCTACCCTGGTCCTCCGTCGCCGAACTCGGCGAACATGGTTCCCAGATAATCGTCCATGCCCTTGACGTTGTGGGTTGCCTCACGGATTCGGACGTCGAAGGCATGGCCTACGAGTGTTCCACCGCCATAGACGAGCATTCTCTCGCGATGCTTGTTGTGACCCGCTTCCCGCGGCGTCGACTCGGAGCCCATCATCATTTTCGACAGCACATGGTGCCGCATGCAGTTCTCGAGCCTGCGGGACACACGTTCCTCGCAGTCCAAGCCCGAGCGGCTGCGCACGAGGATGGTGAAGCATTCGGTTAGACCTTCCTTCAGCCACTCTTCGTCCTGGCTGGTGCGTGCGAAGCCGTGGCCGTTCCAAGAGTGAATGACTTCGTGGGCGATGCCGTGACCCCAGATCACGCCGCTCGACTCATTGACCGTCTCGAGGTAGGAGGCGCCGACCTTTCGTCCGTCGCCGTGATCCGCTATCCTTGGGATCTTCCTCTCGGGACGCCCCGAGATGTGCTGGCACTGAGATGGTAACGGTCGGGGAGGATGAAATGGCGAGTTT
>Ga0326597_10004635_pt1 | contig 19285 bp, 16 predicted proteins | sample RVTome_12_FD_203789 | JGI IMG/M metagenome (GOLD analysis project Ga0326597, IMG submission 203789) | Soil microbial communities from uranium-contaminated site in the Upper Colorado River Basin, Wyoming, United States - RVT100D185 | ecosystem: Environmental > Terrestrial > Soil > Contaminated >... | reverse complement strand
ACGCTGATGTATTGTCTGTTGCCGCGAAAGTCGGCGTAAGCCAGCGTCTTTGGGTCAAGCACTTTCAAAACGCCTTTCGGGCCACCGCGAAACTGAACATACGGGTAACCGCTTTCCCCGACGGTCGCCAGATAAAAGCCGTCGCGTTCAACGATGAACTCCGCTTCCCGAGGGCTGAGTTCAGTGCTGCGCGCCATTGCTTCCATGCGCGCATAAGACCGGCGCGAACCGTATTTTACCTGTTCCGCCTTGACGCTTTCGCTAAACGCAATCTCTGAAAAATTCTTGGCCATCGCTTTTCTCTTTTCGTTGTGAAAATCCGTGAGGCTGATCGTCAATAAGAAGCAGTCTCACGGGCGTCATGGTTAGATTCAATCCGCTTTACTGCTTCAGGGTCAGATTTCGTACGAGAAAGCTGCGAATCAGTCTGGCAATCTGATCGCCCTCTTCTTCGAGTGCGAAGTGGCCGGTGTCCAGCAGGTGCGTTTCGACATTTTTCAAATCCCGCTTATAAGGAGCCGCGCCTTCGGCTGGGAAGATGAGATCGTTCTTGCCCCACACGATCAGCGTTGGCGGTTGATGTTTGCGGAAATAGGCGTGCCAACTTGGATAGAGCTTCGGGTTCGAGCCGTAGTCATAGAAAAGCTGTAGTTGAATGTCCTTGTTACCCGCGCGTTCGAGCAGAGCCTGATCGTGGGTCCAGTTGTCAGGATTTTGATTATTGGGTTTGCGAGTACCGTGCGTGTATTGCCATTTGGTCGCGCCAAGCTCGAAGAACGGTCGCAATTTCGCCGCGTTCGCTTCGGATTTATCCTGCCAATAGGCTTTGAACGGAACCCAGAAATCCCGCAACCCTTCTTCGTAAGCGTTGCCGTTTTGTACGATCAACGCCTGAACTCGTTCGGGATGTTTGCTTGCCAGACGATAGCCGACCGGCGCACCGTAATCCTGCACGTAAAGGCTATAAGTCTTGAGACTCAATTGCTGAGTAAATTTGTCAATGGCATCAGCCAAGCGGTCGAAGGTGTAATCAAAATCGTTTACCTTCGGCATGGAACTTTGACCGAAGCCCGGATAATCGGGCGCGATGACGTGGTATGTATCAGCCAGCGCCGGAATCAGATTCCGAAACATGTGGGACGAAGTCGGGAAGCCGTGCAACAGCAGCAAGGTCGGCGACTGCTTATCGCCTGCCTCACGGAAAAAGATGTCCAGGCCGTCAATCTTCACGGTGTTGTAGGTTACGCGCAACGGATTCTCTTTTTCCGTCGCTTGCGCGAGCGCCGAAATTGTCACTGCAAACGCCATCAGACTGAAGAACACAAATCGCGCGATTTGTAGGCGCAGGTTAGCCTGCGGATTTTGATTTGATTGCCGTTCGATCTTCATGGTTTTCCCCTCCGTTTGTATTGGTAATTTTTGCTCCCGATTTAAAAATCGTTCGTGAGAACGACTGGCATCGCCAACCGTTAGTGCGATTTGCTCACGCAGTTTGTTTTGGCATGATCAGGTTCTCCGTCACGAATTCGTTTATTCTCTCAGCCGCCTCTCGGAATTAGGCCATTTTTCCGATAATTGAGCGCACTGTCGGTATTGATTAGTGCAGTCGCTGTGCCACAATCTGAAACTGGCTGAACCAATGGAAAACATTGAGCTTAACGAAAATCTTACGTCCGAACCGCGCAACGAAATTTCATTATTCAATGAAATGCCAGAGCGATAACATGAGATTTCGTGTATTTTGGGAGCTATGGAACTCGAGTCACTGCAAGCCCTGGCGCTAGAAATTGCGCAGGAACGCTCGGTCGAAGTTGTGCTTAGCAGGATCGTCGCAGGGTTGGCTGAGCAGCCGGGCATGGCGTTGGCGCGCATCTGGCTGAAAAGCCCCGGCGACATTTGTCCGCAGTGTCCGATGCGCCTTAAATGTCCTGATCAGACGGAGTGTCTGCACCTGATGGCGAGCAGCGGTAATCCCTCAAGACCCAGCATCGAAGACTGGTCACGGCTGAACGGGGATTTCCGCCGATTCCCGCTGAACGCGCTCAAGATCGGAAAGATCGGTGCAACCGGCAAACCGCTTTTGCTGGCCGAAATTTCGCAAGGGGGTGATTGGATCGCGCGCCCGCAATGGGCGCAGAGTGAAGGCATTCGCTCGTTTGCCGGTCAACCGCTGATCTTTCGCCAGGAGATTCTGGGTGTGCTCGCCATTTTCAGCCGCCGCGCGCTGGATACGCGCGAGTTTGGTTGGTTGCGGATATTCGCCGATCATGCAGCGGTCGCCATCTCCAACAGCCGCGCATTTGCCGAAATCGAACGGCTGCGCGAACAGCTTCGATTGGAGAACGAGTATCTGCGCGAAGAAGTCCGGCAGGAGCGTTCCTTCGGCGTGATCGTTGGGGAAAGTCTGGCGCTCAAAGAGGTGTTGGAAAAGATCGCACTCGTTGCGCCGACTGACGCGAATGTATTGATTTTAGGTGAATCCGGGACTGGGAAAGAGTTAATCGCCCGCGCCATTCACGAACGCAGTCAGCGCGCGGCGAAAGCGCTGGTGAAGGTCAATTGCGCTTCAATTCCGCGCGACCTGTTTGAAAGCGAATTCTTTGGTCACGTGCGCGGTGCCTTCACCGGCGCGGTGCGGGATCGTGTCGGGCGTTTTCAACTCGCGGACGAAGGCACGTTGTTTTTGGATGAGATCGGAGACATTCCACTGGAACAACAAAGCAAACTGCTGCGCGTCTTGCAGGAAGGAACCTTTGAGCGTGTGGGCGAAGAGCGGACGCGGCGAGTTAACGTTCGCATCGTCGCCGCAACCAATCGCGATTTGCGACGCGAGGTCGAAGCAGCCAACTTTCGCCAGGATTTATTCTTTCGCCTGAGCGTCTTTCCGATGCAAGTTCCGCCCCTGAGAGATCGCACGGAAGATATTCCCTTACTGGTTCGTGAGTTCATCAATCAAGCGCGACAGAGGGTACGCCGCGGCAATCTGCAATTCAACGACCAGCAGATGGCGAGGCTGCAACGCTACAATTGGCCAGGCAACGTGCGCGAATTACAGAATGTGATCGAGCGCGCAATGATTCTTTCCAATTGCGGAACGCAGCCGTTGAACCTGGAACAAATTCTACCCGATGACGATGTTGCTACTTCAGGACAAACCGTCGTGCAAACGCCTAGCACAACGACTGCTTTTGTTAGCCAGGCAGAATGGGACAAACGGGAGCGCGAAAACCTAAAGGCTGCGCTCGAAGCGGCAAACTGGAAGATTTATGGCGCCGGCGGCGCGGCGGAGCTGCTCGGGGTCAAGGCAACGACTCTCTCCTCGCGGCTGCAAGCAATTGGCATAAAAAAAGTCAGAGGATAAGTTCGCTTGTTAAAGTCAAGGAACGGGCGAGGCCCTGTTCTCTAAACAAATAGAGGGACATGCGATGTTTCGAGGCCTGCTCCGGATACTGGCCAGAATGCTGGTTGGCCTTTTGGAAGACGCGATGATGGAGCAGGTGCTATGGAGTCACTCATTGCCAAACGCTCATTTTGCGGCTGGCAATTCCTGTTTCGCCAACTCCTCGACAAACTTCACGAGCCCGGAGTGATCGAGATCGCCGTTGCCCATGCCTTTCATCGCGGTCATCATCTGGCCGACGACGCCGGTGACCATGAGTGGCACGCCGTATTCCGAGCCGGTGGCGAGAGCGATTTTCATGTCTTTTTCGTGCAGGCGGATGCGAAAGCCGGGCTTGAAGTTGCGATCGAGCATCTTCTGCCCGTGCGCTTCGAGAACTTTTGACTGGGCGAAGCCTCCGAGCAGCGCTTGGCGCACTTTCGCGGGATCGACGCCGGCTTTAGCGGCGAGCACGAGGGCTTCGCTGACGATCGCGATCGTCGTTCCTACGACCATCTGATTCGCCGCCTTGGTCACCTGTCCGGCGCCGGCGTCGCCGACATGGACGATGTTTTTCCCCAGCGCCTGAAAGATCACCGTCGCTCGCTCCACCGCCGACGCGGCGCCGCCGATCATGATCGAGAGCGTGGCGCCGATGGCGCCCGCTTCGCCGCCGCTCACCGGCGCATCGAGCATGTCGCAGCCGAGCGTTTTTGCCGTTGCCGCTAATTTGCGCGCGACTACGGGCGAAATGCTCGACATGTCTATCAGCAAGCTTCCCGACTTTACGCCCGCAAAGACCCCATGCTCGCCGGCGTAAACCAGCTCGACATCAGGCGAGTCGGGAAGCATGGTGATGACGACTTCGCTTCGTGAAGCGACCTCCTGAGCGCTCGCCGCGACCTGGGCGCCTTCCTTGTTCAACTCATCCACCGCCGCGCGGCTGCGGTTGTGGATGACGAGGGAGTAGCCCGTCTTCAAAAGATTTCGCGCCATGGGTTTGCCCATGATGCCGAGGCCGATGAAACCGATTGTTGGATTGGCCATATAACTCCCCTCTGTTTCTGACCTCCGGATTGAACTCTACGATGAAAAAATCAGGTGGTTGAGCCGTCGCGTGTCACGTTCTTGGTCATTGGGTGCTCCAGTGTTTGGTTTGATCGAGCATAGTGTGTTGGAGGCCGGCGACCATGTGCGTGGTGAAAAACATGAGCGCGTAATTGTCGAGGAAGATCGCTCGAACAATTGCGGCTCGGTTTTTTTCCACAAAGACTTCTCACGGCGCAGAATATAGGCAGCAGGCGATAAGCTTGTCAACGTTTTGGCTACACGCCCTATAGGTACTTCTTGACATGGAGATCGAGTGTCCAATGGCATGCGCCCACTTGTTGCGACAAACTTATTACCGAGGGAGGTGCCTATGCTGCGTGGAATTTTAAGTCTACTATCGATCACGTCACTCCTGGTGATAGCGGCGCATGTTCATGCGCAGGGTTATCCTAGCGGCGCCGTAAACCTGGTCATTCCTCTCGCGCCGCGGGAGGCAGTACGATGACCATGTTTGAAAAAAAGAAAACAGCAAAGAAAAAGACATCTTTCCCGCTCTTGCCGCTGATATTCCTGGTCGCCGCGGCTGGCCTTGCGAATCTTTACGCGGCTGAAGTGCCCGCCAGATTTCCGTTCGTTTATGGAGCGATGAGCGGGAACTCGGTTCCTCTCTGGATCGCCAAGGAACAGGGATTTTTCCGCAAATATAGCCTCGATCCGCTCGAAACCCGAAACGGGCAAACGTGTCATTTGCCGTCGAAGTCGTAGACCATCTGCGCCTTGATGGCGCTGTTAATGTTCGCTGCCATCGGCCGGCGGATCTCTTCACCGATATGCGCAACCGCGCCCAAGGTCCGGCCGATCAGCGCGAATGCTTTGGTCAACTGCCACGGTAGTCCCATGTCGAGCGCAATCGCGCCGATCGCGCCGGTGACATTCGCCGGCAACGGCCGTCCATGCTGTCCCCCCGCCGCCTTGCAGATCCGCTGGAGCAAATCGCAATAGCGCCCGTACACGCCGGTCTCGCGCGCGACTTCAAAGAGGCGCACGGCGCGCGGGTCGCCTTCCGGGTGAGTTCGATGGCCAATGCCCGGAATTCTTTTTTTCTTCCCTGCATAGTGCTTTACCACCGCTGAAGCGGCTACATCCAATTCACTTGGGGTATTGTCAGTGGGGCGAGCCTTCACCAGCATTTTTGCCGACCACTCCGAGGAACCGAGGTGGACGCTGCCGGCGCCGAGGATCGAAGAGGCAACCGCCGCCTGCATCGCCTCCGGCGCCGTTGAATAACAAAGCCGCGCCGAAATCACGCTGCTGACCATGCCGTGTTCGACTAGAATCGTCAGCAAGGCGTCGGTCATTCGCCTTTCGCCGTCGCTCGGAAATCGTCCCACCAACATCAAATAGGTCATATCGGCAAAGGTGATTTTCCCGACGAGGTCTTTCGTCAAATCATGCCCGCGAATCAGCACGCGGTGCAGCTCCGGCTTGCCCAGCCCGGTAACGATCTTCTTTTCATCGCTCATGAGTTCCTCCTGGTTTGATGACTTCAATGTGAACCGTGCCAGAGCTATCACGAACACGAGGTGGGTTGTCAAGTCGATCTCTCTCGAAGGCGATTTTTCTCTTGACCTCGGCGCCTGAACTCGAATAGCTTGGACCCAGTTGTAACCATTAAAGGAGCGCACGAATGGAAACCAGGTTTATCATTGCGGGTCTTGGGATGAGTCTTCTCCAACGGCGCGCGCGCGTCATGGTCATCGCCTTCGCGCTCATTGCCGCCTCGGTTATTGCTCCTGCGGGGGCAATGGGTCAGGAGCGGCTCAATATCATCTACAGCCAGTTCACGACGACGAACTCCGTGACCTGGTTCGCCCGCGAGGCGGGCCTCTTCGAGCGCCACGGCCTGGCCACCGACCTGGTTTACGTCGACTCCACTCCGGCGGTACAGGCCCTCACTGCGGGGCAGGCGCCCGTCGCCACCATGTCCGGCGGCTTGGCCGTCGGCCCCTACTTAAACGGCCTGGACCTCGTCATGCTGGCCGGCTGGTGCAATTTAAACGCGTACCAACTGGTCGCTCGCCCTGAGATCCGCCGTCCCGAGGATCTGCGCGGCAAGGTCATCGGCATCGGCCGGTTCGGCGCGGCCGCGGATTGGGGGCTGCGCTTGATCCTTCGCAAACTCGGCATCAACGAGACGAAAGAAGTGCAGATCATTCAGGCCGGCGGCGGCGGACCGGCCACTCGCCTCGCCGCCATGGAAGCGAAAAAGCTCGACGCCACGGTGCTCATTTCGCCGCAAACCGTGCAGGCCCGGCGCCTGGGCTTCCGAGTCGTCGCCGACGGCGTGGAGCTGGGGATTCCGTTCCTGCAAGGCGGGCTGGTAACCCGGCGGGTTTATATTCAGACCCATGAGGATATCGTCCGGCGCGTCGCCCGCGTCGTCGTGGAAGCCATTCACCACGCCAAGACCCACAAGGAAGCGTCGCTGGCCGTGATGCAGAAGTATCTCCGCGTTCAGGATCGCGAAGCGCTCGAGGACGCCTACGAGTCTTTCGTCGTCAAACAGTTTCCCCGCGCTCCATACGCGATGCCCGCCTCTGTCCAGGCGATCTTCGATCTCGCCGCCGCGCGCGACCCGCGCGCCAAGACCGCCGACCCTCAAGGATTTATCGAACCGCGCTTTATCCGGGAGCTCGATCAGAGCGGAGCCATTGATAAGCTCTACGCGCAGACACGCTGAGCCAGCTTGATTTAAAGGCGGAGGTATTCAGCCATGCCGACCATCGATTCCGATGCCCACGTCGTCGAGACCGAACATACCTGGGACTTTATGGACCGGGCCGACCAGAAATATCGCCCCCTCATTGTCCGACCGCAAGGCGAGGGCGGCCAGGAGTTCTGGTTTGTCGACGGCAAGATCCGCGGCCTGGTCCGCGTCGTGATGACCGCCCGGGAGATCGCCGATGTCTCCAAGCGCACGGGCCGGGTGATGGAAACACCGCGCGAGACCCGCGAGATGGAAAACGTGCCGGCCCGGGTGCGCCACATGGACGAGTTGGGCATCGATGTTCAGGTGCTCTATCCGACCATTTTCATCGAGCAGATCACCGACAAGCCCGAATGGGAAGTCGCCATCTGTAAGGGCTATAACCGCTGGCTCGCCGACATTCATCGACAGGGCCAGGGGCGGCTGCGCTGGATCTGCGTCTTGCCGCTGCTCGACATGAGCGCGGCGTTAGACGAACTCAAGTTTTGCCAGGAGCAGGGCGCCTGCGGCGTCTTCATGCGCGGCATCGAGGGGCACCGGCTGATCACCGATCCTTATTTCTATCCGCTTTACGAACAGATGAGCCGCTTGGACTTGGCCGTTGGCGTGCATGTGGGCAACGCCAACCCGTACGTTATCGATTTGGTATCGCAGTACAACGGCGGCGGGAGCTTCTGGAAGTTCCGCATCCCGGTGATCGGCGCGTTCCATTCGATCGTCATGAGCGAAGTGCCGAAACTGTTCCCCAAGCTTCGCTTCCACTGGGCCGAGGCGGCGGCGCAGTGGATTCCCTACGTCGTCAAAGATTTGCAACGGCGCTGGGGCGCCCAGGGAAAATCGCTGCCGGACAACCCGCTCAAGGAGTACCGCCAGTACGTCTCCTGCCAGACGGACGACGACGTCGATTATATCTTGCGATATGCGGGGGAAGACAACATCACCATCGGCACCGACTACGGCCACAACGATCAGTCGACGGAAATCGAAGCGCTGCGCAATCTGAAGGCGAATGGAAAAATCTCGCCGAGCCAGTACGAAAAAATCACGTACCACAACCCAAGAGCGCTCTTCGCGCTGGGGTGACACCGCGTAGACCGATAATCGTTACTCGTGGCCGCGACCGTGCATTGCAACGGCAATGACGGGCGCAACCGACGCTAGAACAAAACTTCGCACCAAACCACTGATCGTCGTCAGGCGCGGTGAACCCGCGCGTGCGCGTGGAGACGGAGCTGGAAAGCGTGGCCATCGACCTCGATCTGGCGATTCCCGTAAGCCTCATCTTCAATGAGATTCTTACCAACGCCTTCAAGCACGCTTTTCCTAGCACCGGTGTTGTCGGAAAAAAAGGACGCCGTCACGGACTTAAAGTGAGAAGTTTACGTTGCGCCTCATCCATGTTTGCCGGCCAGACCCCGCGCTCCTTGTAAAATTGGATTGCCGCCGGGTGATACGGAATCGTCACGTCGGGGTCGACCGCCCGCGGCCGGGTCCAGTCTTTAAAATTGGGATGAAGCGGCGGGAGCTTGTCGATGTTGTCCCAGATTCCCTTGAGAACCGCGCCGATGACTTTATCATGAGCCGCCTTGTGGCCGGTTAAATAAATGTCATAGGCATTCACGCAAGTGTCTTCCACGATCGCCGTGGCCTGGCCGCGCTTGATCCAGCGGGAATAATAACCAGGCACCGCGCTACGCAGCCGCCTTTCTCCCTCGGGGGAACAGTCCAGCGAAATGTGCCGGACGCCTACCGCGGCGTCCGCCTCCTTGACCTTGGCCGCGCCCAACGCCGACATGCTCACGTCGGCCCGCCCCTGGACCAGGGCATCCACTCCCTCATTGACGCCAGCGACGGGAACGACCTTGACGTCTTCCCACTTCATCCCGGCGCCGGACAGAAAGCCAAACAGGTTGTACCAGTTGGACAGTTGGGCCGGGTACTCGCCAGTCAATCTTTTCCCGCGGATATCAAAAATGTTTTTTATGTATGAATCCTTGCGCACGAGAAGAGCGACCAACAATAGCGACCCGCGCATCACCAGGCGCACATTGGGCGTGTGCTGGAAAGGGTTGCGTCCGCCGATCCTCAGCCGCTCCGGTCCCTGGTATGACAGCGCCATGTCCACCGCGTTGTTGATGCCGAAATCGATTTCCCCGGTATTGAGCAAAGGCAGAAAAGTGCTCGTGCCGGAATAGGGCTGGACAACCATCTGGAAGGGCGCGCCCTCGCTGGCAAGCTTGGCGATCCCGCTCGCCAGCGCGTAGAAAACCGTGCCCGGAGGGTTGGACGCAACGGTGACCGAGCGCGGCAGAGGTTGGCCATCGGCAAGGATGGGAACGAGAAGCGCAAGGCTGAGCACCACCGTGATAAACCAGGAACACCAACGGGGTTTAAGATGCATGGAGCTACCTCCTTCGACGGCGGGTCTTTCCAAGCACGAACATCGCGAAGGTCATGAAGGTTTCTGATCCAAAAGAGATCTCACCGCGGAGGCGCGGAGGACGCGGAGTAAAGAGTTTTTGATTAGATAAATTCTCCCAACTCTGCGAACTCTTGCCCTGTGGAATACCGGGCTGCAATTCCACAGGGCGAGTGCCTCTGTGGTGAAAAAACGATTGCTGCTTTGATTGCGGCTTTGCCGCGCTGGGTCCTTCGTGGTGTTTCGTACATGCGCGGTTGATTCCTTCGACCACCATAGAGTTAGAGCGCAGGGGCGGTTTGACCATCCCAACTGGCGCATCGAGGATAAGAGCGGCCCGCTGACGTGGAAGAGAGCCCAAACTCACTCCCGTCCTGTCTCCGCCACCGCGTTTTTGCCGGCGATGAACCCCTGGGTCGTGCACCGGCCTAACCCATGCTGATTGAATCCGCCCGCCGATTCGCCGCCGCAGTACAAGCCGGGAATCAGTCGGCCGTTCATGTCTATCACTTGGCATTTAGCATTGATTCTCAAGCCGGAACGCGTGTCGTGCACGTTCGGCGTCGCCCATGCCGCATAGAACGGCGGCTTTTGGATTTTGTATTTCGGCGCCGGCTTGCCGAAATCGGCGTCCTTACCCGCGTCGACGAAAGAGTTGTAGCGCTCCACCGTAGCTTGCAACGTCTCGCCCTTCATCGGCTTTGCCTGATATTCGTTCTTGATCGACGCGGCTAATTCGACGAGCGTGTTGCCGCTAAAGAAATATCCGTCTGGATCGACATATGGGGGCGCAACATTCCACTTGTTTCTTTTGACTGCTTCCGAATCGAAGATCGCCCATATCGGCCCGGCGGAATAATCGGGCGGCTCCGAGTATTCGTTCATCGCCACCGCGGCATTGAAGAAATTATATTTGCTCGGGTGGTAATCGATCCTTTCATTATTGCGATAATCGTTGGGCGTGTAGGGGTTGAAGTCGTTGTAAACGTTGCCGTGCGGATAATCGCCTTTGGTCTCGTCGTAAAATCGCTTGCCCACCTGGTTAACTAAAATAAGATCATGCCAATCCTTTACCGCCAGGCCCGTAGCGCGTACCAGCGGAAAGATCGGCAGCTCAAGCTCCCATGTCATATAGTTGTATTTGGTCGCGAGCACGCGCTGGGTGCGAATATTGTCGCCGTTTTCCAAAGTCTGGTTCGCGAAGCCCCAAAGCGAGGCGCCGATCGCCATGGCCGCAAGCTCGCCGCTGCCGTCTTGATAGGTGTAGGGCTCGCCGGCGACCGTCAGCACCGCGGTCAACCGCGGGTCGAACATGCGACGGAAGTTCAAGTTGCTGGTCATGCCCCCGGTGGCGAGAATGACCGCTTTCTTGGCGCGAATATTCATCGTCGGCTTGGTGCTTTCGATGTTGCCATCGGAACGGAAGCTCTTTAACGGCGTGGTCTGGCCCGGCATGATTCTCGGCGTGTGCTCGGCCGTGATGCCGAGCACCCTTCCCAGTTTTTGAGCCGACGACGGCTCGCGCGCGAGGCTGGCCATTTTATAGTTCAGCAAAAATTTAACGCCCTTGGCGCGCGCGCTGTTTTCCAACGGCCGTATGACGGCGGTTCCCCCTCTAGCATTGGGGCTTTCCAGCCCCGCGCCTTTGGTCCAGAACGCATGATTTTCTCGCGGCGCCGAGTTCCCCACGTTGTGCCCGCCCTGATTGTCCGGCGGGACATCCTTGAATTGCACCCCGTTCTCCAAGAGAAACTCGTACGTCGGCGCGCAATGATCGGCGAAGGCGCGCATCACCTCCCGGTCGTTGTAGCGGTAGTCCGGCCAGCCGTTATTCTGGACGATGGTCCAGTCGGTGAGATCCGAAAAGACGGTATCCGGCGAATCTTTGATGCCGTATTTTTTCTGAGCGCTGGTGCCGCCACCGAGAGGCACGTTGCCGCCGCTGACGATCCCGTGCCCGCCGATATCGTAATTCGTTTCAACGACGATGACGGAGGCGCCGCCGTCGGCCGCCTTGATCGCTGCCGGAAGACCCGCGGCGCCCGAACCGATAATGACCACATCGGCCTCTAGGTCCCAGCTCGCCGGAATCTTTCCAATACCTCCTCCATAGGGTAGCGGACCGGCTCCACCGCCGGCGCCTTCGGCCGTCGCCGTCGTCGTTATCAAGTTTCTCAGTGAAAAATCATGTGTCTTTTCGTTCAGATCCACGTTGTGTTGCTCCTTTCGCTTCGCACTCAAAAAACGTATTTGATTCTTACCTTGCGCCGCTAACGGACGTCAAGACGCGTTCACGGCGTGCTTTGGGTCTCCGCGCGAGAGACCCTCTCCCTCACCCGCAAGCGGAAGGGGTGAGGGCGCGCTTGTACCGGCCGACCGAATCAAACTTTCCAGCCTTGGGATAGATCGACGCGGGTGCCCACCGGATCGAGGACGAAGGTCTCGGCGAAGCGGCCGTCTTTGGGAAGCTCAGCCTTGCCACCGGTGGCGCCGGCGGCCAGCGCCGCTTGCGCCGCCCCCTTGACGTCTTCTACCTGGATGCCGAAATGAAAAATTCCTTCGCGGCGGTTGCGCGCCGGCAGCAGGGCTAAATTGATATGGCCATCCGAGACGTAGATGGCTTCGCCGCTTTCGCCGCTGCGGGCGACTTCTTTAAAACCGAAGGCGGTCTGGTAAAACTCCGCAAGCTTCGCCGGCTCCGCGGCCAGAATGGCGATATGTGCGATCCTTGGCATGTTCTTACCCTCCTTCTGAATTTTCTGTTTCGAACATTGCGTCAACTTTGGTGACGGTTATAAATACGTTTACCTACCCCTCACCCTTACCCTCTCCCACAAGGGGAGAGGGATCCTAAGAATCTCCCCTCCCTTGACGGGAGGGGATTAAGGGGAGGGTGCTTTACGACCACGCTTTATTTTCTGTTCAGCGCCGCGTAAATCTTCTCAGCAGTGAGCGGCAGGTCGAGAATCCGCACGCCCACGGCGTCTTCGATGGCGTTGGCCACGGCCGCCGCCGTCGGGGTATTGGGAATCTCCGCGATCGCCTTGCCCTGAAACGGCGCCGGCCCGGTGGCGCTTTCCATCAACACGGTCGTCAACTTCGGCACATCGGCCGCGTTCGGTATTTTGAACTCGCCGAGATTGCCCACGGCGATTTTGCCGTCCACCAGGGAATTGTCTTCCATCAGCGCGAAGCCGAGGCCGGTGACCACCCCGCCGTCCACCTGCCCCTGGTACGTCAGATGATTCAAAACCCTGCCGGCGTCGTGGACCGTCGTGAGTTTTGTCACCTTGACCTGTCCGGTGGCGGGATCGACTTCCACCTCCGCGACCTGGGCGGCGAACGAAGTGATCGGCGCCCGCGACGGCTCGTAGACGCTCAAGTGTGTAATCGGTCCGCGATTCTCCTCGACAGCCAGGCGCATGAGCTCGGAGAAGGCCGTCGCCTTGCGCCCTGGCGCGGCGTAGCGGCCTTTGTCCGCTTTGATCTCTTCGGGCTTACAGCCGAGCCGGCCCGCTGCCAACGCGAGAATCTTTTCCTTGATCTCCGAGGCCGCCTGATAGGCTGCATGACCGACGCTGTTGGTCGACTTGCTGCCGCCAGTTCCCGAGTCGTACGGCGAAGTGTCGGTGTCTGCGACGCCCACCTTGATGCGCTCCAGTTGGGTTTCGAGAGTTTCAGCGACGATCTGTTGCACGACCGTGTGAATGCCTGGGCCGACGTCGGGCACGCCTACATGCACGGTGACGCCGCCGTCGCCATCGGCGGTGATCGCCGCGCCCGAGCGGCCGGCGCCGGATGGGCGCTCATATATCGCCACGCCGCGGCCGACGTTTTTCGCCTTGGGTTTTTTCCAACCCGCAGCGTCGACGGCTTTCGTGAACGTTTCCTGGGCGACAATTCCCTTGAGCCTTTGGCCAAACGGCGAGGCGTCGCCGTCGTTGAGCAGATTCTTGCGGCGAAACGCGACCGGGTCCATGCCCAGAGCCCGCGCGATGATGTCGATCTGCGATTCCATGGCGAAAACCACCTGCGGGCTTCCCGGCGTGCGCGTCTGCGTGCAGGAGACTTGATTGGTATAGGCGCAAACCGTTTCGACGCGAATGGCCGGGATTCGATAATAGCTCGCCGCCCGGCGCGGCCCCTGAACGGTGACCTCGGCATTGGCTTTGAGCGCGGCATAGGCGCCGCCGCTGAAAATGGCTTTAACATCAAGGGCGCAAAGCCGGCCGCCGCCGTCAACGCCGGTGCGCAGCGTGATCACGGCGGGATGGCGGTGCGCCGCCGCCGCCAACTCCTCGGCGTAGCTATGCACCATTTTAACCGGCTTGCCCGTCCGCTCCGCCAAGAAGTAGCAGAGCGGAACTTCGATCACCGAAGTCTTGCCGCCGAAATCGCCGCCCACCGGCAATATGTGCACTTTGATTTTCTTAACGTCGAGATCGAGATCGCGCGCCAGGCGGTCACGCAGCGTGAACGGCGATTTGTTGGAAGCCCAGATCTCGATCCGTCCGTCCGCGCCGACGCTGACGGCGCATGCGTGCGGCTCGATGTAGGCGTGAAAGCCGAGCGGCGTGCGAAAGGTGTGCTCGAAGACGCGCGCGGCCTTGTTGAAACCCGCTTCGACGTCGCCGTTGCTCCACCGGCCCAGGGACTGAACGTTGGGCAGATCGGTGGCGCGCTCGGGGGCGTTTTTGTAGGCAGCAGGATTCTCGTGCAGCACCGGCGCGCCCAGTCGGATCGCCGCCACCGGGTCGGTTACGAACGGCAGCGCTTCGTAGCGCACGTCGATCAGACTCAACGCTTCCTCGGCGATCTCAGAGCTGTCTGCGGCAACCGCCGCCACCGGCTCGCCGACGTAGCGCACCCGCTCGCGGGCGAGGACCGGCATGTCTTTCATTCTGAGTCCGGTCAACACCGGCGGGATATCGGCGCCGGAGATTACCGCCCGCACGCCTGGAAGGCGCACCGCCTTCGACGTATCGACGCTCAGGATGCGCGCGTGCGGCAGCGGGCCGCGCAAGAGTCTCGCCCACAGCGCGTCCGGCAACTCAATATCCGCTGCGTAACGAGTCAGGCCGCTTACTTTTTCCGCTCCGTCGAGCCGGGGTACGGACTTACCGACGTTTTTCAAGGCCATGAACTTCCTCCCGATGCATCATCCCGAATTCCGCAGTTGAACATGAGCGAGGGGCGAACCTGGAGCGGCGAAGACACCCAGGGGTGCTGTTTCAAAGTCTTTTCTGCCGCTTGGCACAACGCCTTATTACTCTGACAAAATTCGCACAGCAGCGAGATTTGTCCCGAACTCAGGGGTAGAAAAGCATTGTCTTCGTTGCGCAAGGTTTGCCCCTCGTTCACAGCGTCACTTTTCCACTGCGGAATCCGGGATCATGTGATCGGCATTCATCATAACTTAGCTTCGCGTAAAATAGGGGAGAGATCGATGAGCGTCAAGTGCTGGATGGTGTCGATGAGGCAAATTCGGGGTGGATGTGGCGATGGCCCGGTGTGCAAATGAGGTCGTCATCCCGCCCAGATTGCGCGAAACACCAGCTTAGTGGAGCCCGATGGGCTAGCCCGTGGGGCGGAATCCCGAGCAAGAGCCCCCGGCCAAGGCCGGCGCTCGAGTCGAAGGGTCGACGGCAGTCCGGTCATTTTAAAAAGATTCCTTGACAGTCAGCCTGATTTTGCCATACTCACGCGAGTCCCATTCAAAAACAGGAGGTGGCTAAGATGGTCCCAATAGCAAAGTCGGTTGTCAGTTTACTGATCCTCGTCGTTCTCGCCGGCACCTTGGCAAGCGACGCAGCGGCGCAGGGCAGAACCAAAATCAGGTATGCCCTGGGCGATGTTATCTCGATCGATGAGCTGCCGCTTTTGATCGCCGTGGAGCGCGCGAAGGCGCGGGGCGTGGATGTCGAAGTGACGGCGTTCAAGAGCGAGGAAGTCGCGACCCAAGCCGTGATCAACGGTCAGGCCGATGTCGGCCAGGGAACGCCCTACGCGGCGCTTCAGAAAGTAACCGTGCCGATCCGGTTTTTTTACCAGTTGAGCGCGCTGCAGTTTTTCCCGGTCGTGAACAAAAAGAGCTACAAGAGCTGGAAGGATCTGGACGGCCAGGAGATCGCCGTGCAGGGGCGCGGCTCAGGGACCGAGGCGATCATGATCCTCGCGGCGAAGCAGCACGGGATCAAGTATAAGAGCGTGAGTTACGTTCCGGGTTCCCAGGTGCGCCGCCTGGCACTTATGAAGGGCAACATCAAGGCGACGATTCTCGACGCGCCGAACAAAAACATGGTCATGAAGGAAGCCCCCGACAAATTCATTGTCCTGCCGCTCGGCAACGTAAAGGCAAGCGACGAGTCGCTCTTTGCCACGCGCGAGTTTATCGACAAGCACAAAGCGGCCATCAAGATCTTCTTGGAAGAGCTGGTGAAGGTCAATCGCGCGATCAATGCGAACCCGAAGTGGGTCCTTGACGAGCGCAAGAAGCTCGGCCTGCTAAAAGACCTGCCGGCGAAGATGGAATCTGAGATTTTGCCTTTCTTCCAGGAAGCCGTACAAAACGGCGTCTTTCCGAACGACGGCGGCGGCGAGACGGCGGCAAAGAACGACCTGGAGTTTTACAGTCTCTCCGGAGCGCTCAAGGGCGAGAACCTTAAAGTGGGCGACTTCTGGCACGTCGCGCCGCTCAAGGCCGCAGTCGCCAACGTCAAGTGAAATGCGGCGATGGAGCGCTGGAGTCCTGGAGTGTTGGAGTATTGCGTTTGAAATCCAATACTCCATTACTCCACCACTGCTATAGTAACGGTTATAAATAAGTTCACATACCCCTCACCCTAGCCCTTTCCCCCGTGGAGTATTTACCACGGTCGAGACTGTAGACCCGATCGAGTAGCTACTCCACGGGGGGAGAGGGAACCTAAGAAGTCTCCCCTCCCTCGACGGGAGGGGATTAAGGGGAGGGTGATTGATGTCAGCACATTTATTGCTGTCACTATAGCGACCTGTCAGGAACCGACTCCGTGGAGCGAAAAAGCGGGATTGTATTTACTTTCGTTTGGCAACTGACTTCCTTCGCGCTTTTCTTCGGCCTCTGGGAAATCGCCGGGCGCTGGCCGATCAGCTTTGCCTTCCCGCCTTTTAGCAAGACGTTCCTGGCGCTGCTGCGCATGCTCGCCGACGGCAGCCTGCCCAAGGCCTATGTCTCTACGCTCCAACCGCTGATCATCGGCATCGTCCTGTGCGGCGTCGTGGGCATCGGCTTCGGCGTCGGCATGGGACTTTCCCGCGCGGTTGAATGGCTCAGCCTGCCCATCTTCATCGTGCTTCAGGCGGCGCCGATGGCGGCGATCATCCCGCTGATCACTTACATGTACGGCATCGGGCTCACCGCCAAAGTGCTGGCGGTCTTCGTTCTGGCTGCGCCCGTGATCGTGATGAATTCCTATAAGGGCATCCGCAATACCAACCCCTCGCTGATCCAGATGTGCCGCGTCTTCCAGGGGACCAGACGCCAGGAAGTGATCAAGATCATCCTCCCCCACGCCGGCGCCCTGATCTTCGCCGGACTGCGGCTGGGGCTGGCGATGGGATTCATCGGCATCGTCATCGCCGAGCTTTTAATCACGCCGACGGGGATCGGCGATCTCATCACTTACCATAGCTCGGTGGCCGACTACCCGGAGATGTTTGCGGCGATCGCCTCCATCGTCATGCTCGCGGCGTTGACGATCTACGGGCTCGAGCGCCTGGAGCGGATGCTGTTCCCGCCTGAAATGCGAGGAGTCGATGACGTCGGCTGACGCGATCGTCGAGGCGAAAGAGATCGGCAAGACCTACGAGGGCGGCGTCGAGGCGCTCACGGGAGTCAACCTGGCGCTTCCTCGCGGCCGGCTCAGCACCCTGCTGGGCCCAAGCGGGTGCGGCAAGACCACGCTGCTTAAAATCATTGCCGGACTGATGCCACCCAGCCGCGGCGAGGTCTGGGTGAAAGGGAAAAAAGTGGACGGCCCCGGCCCCGAGCGCGCGTTTGTGTTCCAGGATTTCGCGCTGCTGCCCTGGGCCAACGTGTTGCGCAACGTCGCTTTCGGCTTGGAGCTGCGCGGCCTGGCCAAGGAGGAACGCCATCAAGTCGCCCGTAAACATATCGCCGAGGTCGGGCTCGAATCCTTCGAGTCAAAATTTCCGCACCAGCTCTCGGGCGGCATGCGGCAGCGGGTCGGGCTCGCCCGCGCTCTGGCCGTCGATGCCGACATCATCCTGATGGATGAGCCGTTTTCCTCGGTCGATGAGCAGACGCGCAGAAAATTCCAGGAAGAGCTTTTGGATCTGCTCAGGCACAAGCAAAAGACCGTGATCTTCGTGACCCACAGCATCGAAGAGGCGGCTTATCTTTCGGACCAGATCGTCCTGCTCTCACCGCGGCCGGGAACCGTATCGAAGATCATCCAGCTGAATATCCATCGAGACGGACGAAATCCCGACGAGATCCGGCGCGACCGGAATTATCTCGACGCGGTGGACGAGATATGGAACATCTTGAAGCACTACGTTTAGCGAGGTTCGACTTGCTTCGCCATACTTCGTTCTCGATCGTCGCCGGTCCTCAACGTACCAAACGGCGTACGTTTCCGGCCGGCTCCTCCCTCGGACCTCGTCTGGCTTGCGATTCGAGCCCCGCTTCGGCCACTCTTGGGACCCCGGTGCGTTAATATGATTCTGTTCGGCAAGAGAATTCCGATTTTTTTCTCTCTGGTGGTTTGGTTCATCGTCTGGGAGATCGTCGGCCAGGCGAAGCTTTCGACGATCGTGCCGCCGTTCTCCAGCGTGGTGATCGCGGGATTTACCATCGTCCCCACCGAGAAGTTCAGCAAGGCGGTCATGATTTCGCTTCGCTCTTTTTCTATCGGTATGGCGCTTGCGCTTGTGATCGGAATTCCCATCGGCGTGCTCATGGCGCGAGTGGCAAGCCTGGGCAAGGTCCTCGGTATGTGGGTCAACATTTTCGTCAGCGCGCCGATCTCCGCGCTGGTGCCGATCCTCATGGCGGTCATCGGCGTCGGCGAAACCACCGTCGTCGTCACCGTTTTTCTCTTCGCGGTCTTCGTCATCCTCCTGGACACCCAGGTGGGAATCAAGCAGGCGGACCGCTCGCTCGTCGAAATGGCGCGCTGCTTCGGCGCGAAGCGACACCAAGTTTACACCAAGGTGCTATTGCTCTGCGCCCTGCCCGAGATTCTCGCCGGCGTGCGGCTCGGCGTCATCCGCGGCGTAAAGGGCGTCGTCATCGGCCAGTTGCTAATCGCGATTCTTGGCGTGGGAGAGTTGTTCGAGCTCTACTCGCAGCATTTTCTCATGGAGGAATTCTGGGCGCTGGTGATCATCGTTTTCATGTTCGCTTTTGCGCTTTCCGAATCTGTCGCTTTGCTCGAGCGGCGCGTCGAATACTACGCCAGCTCCCGCTAGCCACTTTTCCGAAGATCTGACTCCGTTACAATAGGCAGCTCTTCCGGGGTTACTGTGAAAGAATAGTCACCACAGAGACACGGAGTACATAGCGCGGCACAGCCGCAACCGAATTGGCAGCGCATGAGGCGGCGAAGCAGAGAATCGGCGAGTTGATACGCACGTCGAGCGATGAGCTGACAGAACGCGATTGGTGGAG
>Ga0326597_10004634_pt1 | contig 19286 bp, 19 predicted proteins | sample RVTome_12_FD_203789 | JGI IMG/M metagenome (GOLD analysis project Ga0326597, IMG submission 203789) | Soil microbial communities from uranium-contaminated site in the Upper Colorado River Basin, Wyoming, United States - RVT100D185 | ecosystem: Environmental > Terrestrial > Soil > Contaminated >... | reverse complement strand
ATTAGCCCGGGCGGCGGACGGCGGCCAACGGCGTCTTCAGCAGGATCCTGAGGTCGAGGAGCAGAGATCGTTTCGTCACGTACTCGAGATCCCAATAGGCCCGTTCCCCGAAGGTGCTGTCCGATCCTCCCATCACCTGGGCCAGCCCGGTCAAGCCGGGTCGGACCTTGTGCCGGACCCGGGCTTCGGGGTCGAGCAACTCCACCTCGGCCGGCACCAGTGGTCGTGGACCAACCAGGGACATATGGCCGCGCACGACATTCCACAGGTTTGGCAACTCGTCAAGCGAGCCCCTTCTTAGAAACCTTCCCATACGGGTGACCCGGGGGTCGTCGTCGATCCAGAGATGGGGTCCGGCGGCTGCCCGATCCGGACGGATATAGCCACTTTCCACCATCGTCGCCAGGTGTCTCAGTAGCGGGGCGTCATCGGCTCCAGCGACCATCGTGCGGAACTTCGTCATCGTGAACGGCCGGTCGTTCTTTCCTACCCGGGTCTGGCGAAAAAGGATCGGGCCGGGCGAGTCGATCCGCACCATCAGCCCGAGCAAGAGCTGGAAAGGCAACAAGATGATCACCAGCACCAGCCCACCCACCATGTCCATCGCCCGCTTGACCAGGTCGTATCCGGAGTCGGGGCTCTCGGGGTGGGCCAGCTCGGCTGCTATCAGCACCGCGATCAACGCAGCCAGCTCACCCCCGAGCACGGCCGCCGAGACCCTCACATCGGCAGGGCCATCAAGCAGCCACAGCGAAAGCCCTCCGACCGTCAGGGCGACGGTCCAGGCGCCCGCCAGCTTGCCGGTCGCACCGAGCGCGATCAAGACCTGGTCCAAGAACACCGATGCGGCGGCGAGGGCGCAGGCAGCCATCGCCAATCCTGCGACCAACGGAGAAGGGCGAAAGGAGGCACCGAACAACAACTCGATCAGCCGCGGTCCCACCCACTCTCCGGCCAAGAATGCGACCGGAGTGATGATGAGGCCAACAAGCCCGAGCCGACGCGACCAACTCCGCAGCTCGCCATGGGCGTTGCGTGCTACCAGCTTGGTCAACCCAGCCAGCAGCCGGGCCGCCAGGTTCTGTGCAAGCAGCAAAGGAGCCCGTGCCAGGGAGAAGGCCACGAAGACAGTGCTGACCACCCGGGCCACGGCCGCAGGGTCGGTGACAATCGCACCCGCCACCAGGGGACCAACCAGTACAAACGCCTGAGAGATGGCGCCGGCCAATACAAAGCCGGCCATCAGCGCACCCGAGCCGGCCCGAGGAGGCACCTTCACACGTTCGGGCGGCCTCCGAAACGGCAGCCAAAGCAGGATTATCAGCGGCGGCAGTGCCACCGTCCAGGCGAGCGAGAGGTCGGTGGGGGCCAACGCCAGCCAGACCGCGGCCAGGGCCACCCGCAACACCGCCGCCAAAGCGGACACCGCTCCATAGGCAACGTATCTCCCGCGGCCGGCCAGAGAACCCCGACCCAGCGCAAACAGCGCGTGCGTCGCAACGACGGCTGCCCCGATCCAGACGTATTCGGGCTTGCCCGTGAAGAAGCGACCGAGGGTGGCAGCGACAAAGGCAACCATCAACAGGATGGCCGCCGTGCTCGTGACCGTTATCGACCGCCGATCGTGCTCGTCGGGAGCTCCACCTCTGGCCAAGGTGAGGCGGCGAACCGTTAACAGCTCCACCGGAGTGAGGAGAACTGCCAGGATCAAGGAGTGGACCGAAAGCAAGGCCGCCACGGGTGCAAAACCAGAGTCCCCCAGCGCCCGACCCCCGAGCGCCTGGAATGCGTAGGCAGCGAGACCTGCCACCAGAGAACCCACGGCCATGACCGGAGTGCCATCACGAACGATGCGCGACGCCACTCCTCGGGTCGAGTCGTCGTTGGCTCCTCCAATGACGGCTTCCCCATTCCGGGCGCCGTTTTCTCCCATGGACTGGTGCTCAAGCTGCGTATGAACCCCTGCTGATCGTTCGGTGCCAGTCATCCGCACCGGAATGCCGAAAGAGTAGAGAGGTGCGTCCTCTCTACGATGATCTCCCACTTTGCAGCATCTTTGCCTGCCCGCCGCGGTTTTCCTCTCTCTCCGTCCCGGCCGGAGTTGAACGATGCCGCCTCCGATCCCGGAGCGCTATCGACTGGAGGTGAGGCTGGGTCGGGACCACGACATCGAAGAGTGGCTCGGCACCGACCTCAACCTGGACCGTCCCGTCCTTATCAGGATTCTCGGACCCGAGGCCGACGCCAAACGCAGGGCGGAATTCCTGGCGGTGGTGCGGGCGGCCGCCGCCATCACCCATCCCCATCTCGAAACGATATATGCCGCCGAAGAGGTGACGGCTGGAGCCTTTTCTGTTTCGGAGTGGAGCGGCGGCCTCACTCTCAAGAGCCGCCTCGATGGAGGCCAGACCCTCGATCCGGCCGAGTTCCTGGCCAACGCCGGAGGCCTGGCCTCAGCATTGGCCGCGGTTCACGAAGCAGGTCTGGTCCACGGGGCAATCGACGCCGGATCGATCATGTACACGGTCTCTCGACCTGCCCGGCTTGGGGGCTTTGGCCGACCCCGGCGCTATCTGGTGGCGCCAACCCTTGATGTCTCGGATCTGGCGTCGGTACTCGAGCAGTCCCTCACCGGCATGCCACCAGGGGGTCCGCCTCCCTCCGAAGTCGTCGATGGTCTTCCGGGTGCGGTCGATCACGCATTGAGGGACGCCCTCGGAGGCAACTACGACGCTCGTCGACTGGCCACCGCCCTCGACAGCATCCCGATGCCGATGAGCCCTCACAACGAGGAAACCTCGAGCAGGCGTGGACCCGTGCTTGCTTTCACTCTCGTCCTCCTCGCGATCGCTTTGATAGTGCTCGGCCGCCTGCTGGCTGGGGAGGCGGTCCCCATAATCGGCGGATCGACCACCACCATTACTGAGTCGACCCCTCCCTCCACGTCAGCCGCGGTCACCGAACCGTTCGCGCTAGGAGCGCTCACCTTCGACCCGTTCGGAGAAGGTGGTGAGAACGACGGCCTCGTGGACCTCGTCCTCGATGGAGACCTCTCCACCTCCTGGCGTACGGAGTTGTACCGCGACCCGATGGAGCTTCTCAAACCCGGAGTGGGGCTGACGGTGTCGGTGCGGGGGACACCAGCCAGCGTCGAGATCGCCGGTCTGGCGCCCGGGGCGGATCTCACCATCTCGTGGTCGCCAGGGCGGCCCGACGTCCCCGACGAGTGGGAGCCGCTGGCGACAGGTCGCAGCACCGACCTGGAGGTCCGCCTGCAACTTCCTCCCCGCACCGACGGCAACTGGCTGATCTGGTTCACCCGCCTACCCCAACAGGCAGACGGCAACTATTGGGCTGGCGTATCAGAGATAACCTTCCGACCATGACCCCTCCGGTGGACGACGCGGCCCTGCTGGCCAGGGCAGCCCAAGGAGACCACCAGTCATTCACGGTGCTTATGCGCCGCCACGAGGACCGGGTCTTCTCAGTCTGTCTGCGGTTGATGGGATCGAGGGCGGCCGCCCTCGACGCCGTCCAGGAGACCTTCACCACTCTCTACCGCAAGGCCAATCAATACCGGGGCACGGCCGCAGTCGGCACCTGGCTCTACCGGATCACGGTCAACACCTGTTACGACCTGCTCCGCAAGGAACGCCGCCGACCGATGGAGGCGATGCCCGACTACATGGACCCGGCCGATCCAAGCGGAGAAGACGCCTTTGTCTCGGTCGAGTTGCGTCCCCAGATCGACAGCGCCCTCGCCACTCTCTCACCAGACTTTCGAGCTGTTGTGGTGCTCTCTGACATCCAGGGTTATTCCCTCCCCGACGTCGCGCAGGTCCTCGACCTTCCGATCGGTACCGTCAAGTCCAGGCTCTTCAGGGCCCGTCGACAACTGGCGGGCCTGCTGGGGAACCTTTTGCCGGGCACCGAGCATCAAACTGGTACCGAGTAACGCATGGAACAGCACCTTCAACACGACCTTGGACTGATCGCCGCCTACGCCGAAGGCCTCCCCGTCGACGACGTAGCGCCGCGCCTGGTCGATGAGTGCCTTGACTGCCGCCGGGAGTATGAACTCCAGAAAGCCGTCAAAGGGTTGTTGGGCGGGCTTCCCCCAGTCCTCCTGACCGACCAGGAACGCTCGCATCTTCATGCCGCGATCGCTGGCCTACCCGGCGGAACCGTCATCGCTCTGGGCGATCGCCGTCGAGCCCAACGGTGGATGCGTGTCGCCTCGGTGGCGGCCGCTGCCATGGTGCTGGTCGGGCTCGGGGCTGTCTACGTCGGGATGATGGGCGGCGGATCCCAAGGGGCGCTCACCACGACGGCCGGCGCTCTAGCCGCAGGAAGTTCAGCCGAGTCGTTCGAATCCACCACAGCCGCAGCCACCTCGACCACCTCCGAGACCGCGTCAGACAGGTATCGACTTATGCCAGGTGGCGATGCCGAGGCGGTACGGGCCGAGATCGATTTCATGCTCGACGATTCGCTTTCCCCAGCCTATGGGCTCGACGCTCAGGAGGACGCTGCCCAACGAGAGGCGCGATGCCTGGAAGAGGTCTCTCAACGAGACGTACTCGACATTGCCCTGTCACGACTCGATGGACGGACCATCGTAATTTTCATCGTCGCGACTGAAGACGGCAAGGAAGCCCTCGTCTATGACGAGGCCACTTGCCTTTTCGTGGACATCCCGCCCGAGTAAGCGGCCGCAGGCGCCAATCCGGTCCGGGCTAACCTCGGAGGTCGTGGACGACCTCCCGACCCGTTTCGCCGACTTTCTCGAGTCGATCGTGCTGAGGATCCGGGCAATGACGGTGGATCGGGTGGCCCGCTTTCTCCGCCTCACAGCCATGGGAGTGATGGTCGCCAGTTTGGGAATCATGGCGGTGGTTTTCCTGTTGCTCACTGTGTACGGCGCCTTGGAGATTCCGCTCGGACCGGATGGAGCCTTCGGCGTCCTCGGGTTGATCCTCCTGATAGGCGGAGGATTCATGTGGAGTCGTAGGAGCAGGACCACTTGAGCGCGGAAAACTTGATCATCATCGGCAGCGGCCCGGCGGGTCTTACTGCCGCCCTCTATGCGGCGCGCGCCGATCTATCGCCTCTCGTATTCGAGGGTGTCAAGGCAGGTGGGCAGTTGATGATCACCACCGACGTCGAGAACTACCCGGGTTTCCCGGACGGGATCATTGGACCCGAGTTGATGGAGAAGTTCCGCAAGCAGGCCGAGCGCTTTGGCGCCAGGTTGCTCGCCTCCGATGTCACCAGGGTGGACTTCTCCGAGCGACCATTCGGTGTCTGGGTCGGAGCGGACGAATATCGGGCCCACACCGTGATTGTCGCTACCGGTGCGACCGCCAAGTGGCTGGGAATCCCCGGCGAGGAACGCCTCACGGGGCGGGGGGTTTCGGCCTGCGCCACCTGCGACGGATTCTTCTTCCGAAATCGGGAGTTGGTCGTCGTAGGCGGCGGCGACTCGGCGATGGAAGAGGCGCTGTTTCTGACCAAGTTCGCCTCCCGGGTAACAGTCGTCCACCGCCGAGATGAGTTCCGAGCTTCGGCGATCATGGCCCGGAGGGTGCTCGAGCACGAGAAGATCGATGTGATCTGGAATACCGAAGTGACAGCCATTCATGGTGGAGATTCGGTCGATTCGGTCACGCTCACCGATACCGTCACAGGTGCCGAGCAGCTTTTCCCCACCAACGGTGTCTTCGTCGCCATCGGCCATCAACCAAACACGGCACTGTTTGAAGGTCAACTTGAACTCGACCAGAAGGGTTATCTCGTGCTCACCGGAGATGGAACCACCGCCACGGCCGTCCCGGGTGTCTTCGCCGCCGGGGATGTGGCCGACTCTCGCTACCGTCAGGCAGTCAGCGCGGCCGGAACCGGGTGTATGGCGGCCATCGATGCCGGCCATGTCCTGGCCGATCGGGCGCAGAGGTAGCCGGATGACAGGTATGAGAATCTCTCACCGGCGGAAATGTCTCACCGGTGACTTAGGTTTAATCCTGACGTGGAATTAGAGAGGAGCCAGGCATGAGCGCAAACACCGTCATCCTTGACGAGGCCAACTTCGACGAGACGATCGGCGGGTCCAAACCGATCCTCGTCGACTTCTGGGCCGAATGGTGCGGGCCCTGTCGGCTGATTGCTCCCATTCTCGAGGAGATTGCCACCGAGCACGGCACCAAGCTCTCGATCGGCAAGCTCAACGTCGATGAGCACCCTCAGCTGTCGATGAACTTCGACGTCATGAGCATCCCGACCTTGATCCTGTTCAAGGACGGGGTGGAGAAGAAGCGAATCGTGGGCGCCCGACCCAAGCATTCGCTGGTGGCCGAGCTCGGCGAATACCTCCAGTAGCCCCATCTGCCACGATTGAGGCCGCAATGCGCCTCTACCGGTTGACCGACTCGGGCGAACCCGTCCGCGACATCCAGGATCGCTTGACTGCGCTGGGATACCCAACGTCTACAGACCCGCGTGGGGAATTCGGGGAGGCCACCGCAACAGCAGTCCGCCTCTTCCAGGAATCACGCGGCCTGACGACGGATGCAGTCGTAGGCCCTGAAACGTGGCGCGTGCTTTATGAGGCTGGCTATCGATTGGGGGATCGGCTGCTGTTCATGCGCCGCCCCATGCTGCGGGGGGAAGACGTAGCCGAGCTTCAGAGCCGACTCAACCAACTTGGATTCGATGCCGGCAAAATCGACGGCATCTTTGGCAATGCCACCGAAGCGGCCTTGACCGATTTCCAACGCAATCGTGGTCTTCCCGAAGACGGCAAGGCGGGTCCCGAGGTGATCACAGAGCTGAGGTTGATCCTGCGGGGTTCGATGCGCGGGGGGCGGGAGGCGATCCGCGAACTCGAGTGGTTGCGAGCCCTTCCCGGCAGCCTGGTCGGGGCCCGCGTGTTCTTTGATGCCGCTTGTCGCAGCCCCGAGGAGGCCCACGCCGCCTGGGCGGCAGCTGCGGCCGCGGCTCTGGATCTCCAGGAAAAGGGTGGGGTGCCGATGATGTCGCGCAGCGCCGACACCTCGCTCCCCGAGCGGGTTCGGGCGGGTCGGGCCAATCGGGTGGGGGCCGAGGTCGTCATCTCGTTTCAGCTGGGCCGCGACGACACCAACGCCATTTACTACTTCGCCAGCGAACGCGGTCGCTCCCAGGCCGGTGCCCTGCTGGCTCGTTCGATCTCAGAAGCGGTGGGGGGCGAGGTGGAGGGCAGAGCCACCGCCATCCTTCGCGAAACCCGAGCAACGGCGGTGATCGTCGCTCGTACCGATCTGGCCGCTGACACCGGGCGCAAGGTGGTGGCGGCCCTGGAGGGCTTCTTCAGCGGTCCCAAGGACTAGGCGTGAGGCGTGAGGCATAAGGCGTGAGTCCAAACCCCTTGGCCGGCACTCCATGGTTCCACTCGCGTCTCTCGTCTCACGCCTATTTCATCAGCTTTCGGTAGAGCTTCTCTAGGTCCTCCAGGCTGGCGTATTTGATCTTCACCGTGCCCTTGCCGCCGCGGAACTCGACCTTGGTCGGGTTGCCGAGACGATCTGCCAGACGCATCTCCAACTCGACTATTTCGGCGGGCCGGATCTCGCGCAGACGCGGACGCCGCTGGCTCGACAAGGCCTCACCTTTCCGAAGGCGGACAGCGTCCTCCACCTGACGGACGCTCCAGCCATCAGTCACCGCCCGTCTGGCGACGTGCTCGGCAAAAGCCCGATCGTCGAGACCGGCTAAGGCCCGGGCATGACCGGCAGCCAGTTCACCCCTTTCCAACATTCCCTGCACGACCGCCGGAAGTCCCAACAAGCGCAGTGTGTTGGTTACCGCCGCCCGACTTTTCCCCACCTTTTTCCCGACCTCGTCGTGGGTCAGCCCAAAATCTTCCAGAAGCTGGCGATAAGCGGCCGCCTCTTCCAGTGGCGACAGGTCGGTCCGCTGGAGGTTCTCGACCAAGGCTTCCGTTAGGGAAGCGGAGTCGTCTCCTTGTCGGATCACGGCCGGGATCTGTGAAACACCGGCTTGGCGGGCCGCCCGCCAACGCCTCTCCCCTGCCACCAGGACATAACCACCCGCCAGATCGCGTCGTACCACCACCGGTTGCAGCAACCCGACCGTCGCGATCGATTCGGCCAGTGAGGCCAATCCCTCCTCATCGAAGGCTGTCCGCGGTTGCTGCGGATTGGGTCTGATCTCGTCGACCGAAATCACCGCAAATCCGGCTTCGGGGGCGGTCTCAGCGATCGGAATCAGCGAGTCGAGCCCCCTGCCCAAACCGCGTTTTGTGCTCATCGGTTCTCCTCAATCCAGCCCGTGCCTACGGCGAAACTCACGACCAAGTTCGCGGTAGGCGATGGCCCCTCTCGTCATCGGATCAAACGCCTCAATCGGTTCGCCGTAAGAAGGTGCTTCCGATATCCGCACAGAGCGGGGGATTACCGTCCGGTAGGTCCGGTCCCCAAAATGATTCCGTACCTGGGCGGCCACGTCTTTGCTGAGATTGGTGCGAGCGTCGTACATCGTCAGCACCACCCCTTCCACCGCCAGTGTCGGGTTGAGATTTCGACGGATCCGCTCAACATTGCTGAGAAGTTGGGTCAGCCCCTCGAGGGCGTAGTACTCACACTGGATGGGGATCAAAACCTCGTCGGCTGCGGTAAGAGCATTCACCGTCAGCAGACCCAGCGAAGGCGGACAATCGATCATCACCACGTCATAGGCATCGGTGACCTCAGACAAGGCACCACGTAACCGTCCCTCTCGCGAGAAGGCCGGAACCAGCTCGATCTCGGCACCGGCCAGGTCGATGGTGGCCGGGACCACAAACAGGTTTTTGACGGATGACGCTTCGATAGCGTCCTCAATCGGTATCTCCTTTAATAGGACGTCATAGATCGATGTCATGATCGACCCGCGGTCGATTCCCATACCAGAAGTCGCGTTGCCTTGAGGATCGAGATCGACCAGCAGACACCTGAGTCCCTGCAGAGCCATGGCGGCGCTGAGGTTGATGGCCGTCGTGGACTTCCCCACTCCTCCTTTTTGGTTGGCAAGCGCCGTAACTATGGCTTTGCGGGAGGGAGTGTCGTTCACAGGGAGCGCATCATAAGGATTCTGGGTGGGGTATCAAGCACTCCTTGAGGGATTGTTATCGCGAGGAAGGGAGGCGTCGAGTCCGCCCCCGATCCGCTTACCACCGCCACCCCACCTGGAGCCAACAACCGCTCGATGATCGGCAGGAGCCGCGAGGCAGGCATGGTGGCCCGGCTTACCAGCGCCGCGGTCCGGGTGTCTAGGAAGGCGACGTCACATACCTGAATATCGACGTCGACATCGACGATGCGGGAGGCCCGGCGCGCCAGATCGCACCGCTTTTGCGATCTATCGATCAGCAGCATCTGGCTCATCGGCCACAAGATCGCCAAAACCAACCCCGGCAGACCGACACCGCTGCCAACATCCCAACACTCAGCCGGTGGCTGTGGAAAACCGATAGCGAAGGCGGCCGAGCCCAAAATGTGACGATCCACCACGTTTGTGGCCTCGTTTGGACCGATCCCGCCGTTGGGAATTGCCTCTACCACCAACCACTCGGCCAAGGTCGTCAGCTTGTCAACCGCCTCACTCGACGGTTGAAGCCCCGTGAGAGCCTCCAGCGAGTCCCGCAGAGGATTCACGTGAAACTTGAGGGTCTACTCGTCGCCGTCGGACTCGTCGAACGTTGCCGACTCTTCTGGGTCAACAGCTTCGCTTTCAGAATCTGCTCCTTCGTCGTCATCGGTGGCGGCGATCACCACATAGCGACGCGGCGCCTCGCCTTCCGAATAGGAACGGACCCCCTCGTGAGCCGCCACGGCGTCATGAATGACCTTGCGATCGGCGGCGCTCATCGGTTCAAGCATGATCTCACCGCCCTCCGAAAGCACCTGACCGATCAGTTGACCCGCATAGATGCTCAATGCCTGCCGGCGCCGTTCGGCATAACCAGCCACATCAAGGCGAACCCGGGCCGTATCGCCAGCTTGCCGATGCAAAACGGTCTTGGTGATCTCATGGATAGCCTCCATCACCGATCCCCTGGTACCCACCAGGGCTTCGGTCTGTTCTCCACTGACCACCGCCACGATGACATCTTCTTGGATCTGAACGTCGACCTGGCCCTCGAGACCAAACGACTCCACCAGCCCCTCCAAAAACTCAGCCACGAGGGGCGCTTGGGCTTGGGGATCGGCCGCTGACACTCTTTCCTCCCTCCGAGGACGTTCTACTGGGACTGGTCGGGGTCTCGTTCCGCTATCACGACCACCGGGGCCCCGATTTCCACCCGAACGCTGCCCGCTGGTGGTTCCCCGAGCCGGGCCTGCGGTCCGATTGGATTGCCGGTCACTACGCGGGCGGTTGCCCTCCTGGGTCCGGGAACGGCGGTCCGATCCCTCGGTTTCGCCCCTTCCACGAGGGCGCCGCCGCCTTCGCTCCGGCTCACTTTTGGGTTTGACCCGGACGATGGCGTCCCGACCACCCATTCCCAGAAAGCCCTTCTCCGGTTCCTGGATGATCTCGACGGCGATTTGGGCCCGATCCGAGATCCCCAGTTCGCTCATGGCCGCCGCTACGGCCACATCGATCGACTTCCCGCGCACCTCTACCCACTCGACCACTATGTCACTTCCTCTTGCGCCGTCTGCGCCGCTCGGCCGATCCCGGCTGGGGACGGCTCGTCTTGTTGTTGTTGTTCTCGGTTTCCTCCGGACGCGGTTTGCTTTCGGTCGCCTGCACCGGCTGTGGTCGGCCATCGATCCGGAAGATCACGATCTGTTGCACGAACCGGAAAATATTGGAAGTAGTCCAGTAGAGGACCAGACCCGCCGGGAAGTTGTATGAAACAAAACCGATGAATAGGGGCATGATCCGGGTGACAGCCTGGGTGGCGGCCGCCTGCGGATTCTCCGGCTTGACCTGGCCGGCGGTGGCGTGCCACTGCTGGACGTATTGGGTCGCCACCATGATTCCCAGCATCAAGACGTAGGGGATCGCATGTGTCACCCCGGTGGCGACGGCGTCGCTGACCCTGGTTCCCAATTCCATCCCCAGGAAGTGGGTGTCGCCCCGGGCGATAGCCGCCGCCAGGTCCGACCCCTCGGGGATGTGCGTCCTGCTCTGCAGTAGCTGAAACAGGCTGATCCAGATTGGGAACTGAACCAGCAACGGAAGCAGACAACCGCCTGGTGTAGCCCCCGCCGCCCGCTGGATTCGCATCAACTCCTTTTGCATCTCCTCGGGGCGTTCCTTGAGCTCTTTCTGCACCCTTCGAACTTCGGGCTGGATTGCCTGGAAGGCCCTGGTTGAACGCGTCTGTTTGAGCGTGAGCGGGAAAACCACCAGGTTCACGGCGATAGTCAGCAAGATGATGGCCATCCCAAAGGAGGGGATCAGGTCGTAGAAGAAGGCGAGGCCGGCCCCGAGGATGTCTTTCAGACCATCGAATATCGCGCCCATCAGCGCCCAACCCACCGCTCGGGCACTGGATCAAAACCGCCGGGTCGCAGAGGATGACAGCGAGATAGCCGTCGGAAAGCCAGCCATGATCCTCGCCACACGCCGAATCTGTTGATTGACTCGGAGGCATAGCTCGAGCAGGTGGGTCGGTAGCGACAGTTGGCCCCCAGTCGGGGGCTGAATAGTGTCTGATAAACCCCAATCAAGCGTACGAGGGCTCGGCGAGGCACCTCATGGAGGGAGGTCACGAGCGACACCCCTCTCGCAACCAGGAAACCAGCTCGGCAAAGTCCACGGACACCGTCGTGGGGCCTGCCATGACGACGAAGTCCCCGGCGGGGAATTCCGCCTGTCTGACCGCCTGGCGGATCCGGCGTTTGGCTCGATTTCGCTGCACCGCGTTTCCTGTTCGCTTTCCTGCCACCAACCCGACACGGACCTGGGCCGGTTGCCCCGGGGCCCTCACCACGATTAGATCACCGACCCGCCGACGAGTGCCGAGTGTCAAAACCCGGCGGAAGTCGTCGGAGGATCTAAGAGGGAGAATTTCAGGCCGCGATGCGTTTGCGGCCTTTGATCCTCCGGGCCTTGAGTATGGACCGTCCGGCACGAGTCGACATACGGTGCCGGAAGCCATGCTTGCGCTTGCGGCGCCGAACCTTTGGTTGAAATGTGCGTTTCATGGGGAGGGAGCGCTCAAGAATGGGTGAAGGTGGACCGCATAAGGTTACTTACAGTGCGATAGATAGGTCAAAGTCGCACGTCGCGAAAAAAACCCATTCGATGGCCCGGTCGACCGACCCGGTTTCTTCCCACTTCAGCCTGGGGAAAACCCCTATCGCAACTGGCAATCTGCCGTTCACCGGACGGTAACAAAGGCGGATTCCGCGCTCTTGACGCGACCACCCGAGATGCAACATACTCCCGCCGCACGGAGAGCAAGATCGGCTCACTTCCCCTTGCTGGCAGGGCAGATCGACGCGCTCTCGGAAGCTTTTAGGAGGGCCGCGCCCGGGTAGGGAGGGGTCGCTATCCACATGTGGATGCGCCTGTGGAAACCCGTCGCGTGGCCGTGGCGAACTGGAGGACCCTTGGTGCAAGGTGTTATTGGTCCGGAGACAGATGCGGTCCACTGGAGTGATTTTCAGAGGATCCTGCGAGGCTCGGTATCCCCCGCCAATTGGCAAAAATGGCTCTCACGGTTGGAGCCCGACTTCGGTGCTGATCGGCTCACTTTGTTAGCTCCCTCGGACTTTCACCTGGAATGGGTACAGGAAAAGCACTCGGACCTGATCGAGCAGGTCTTCCGCCAGACGTTTGGTGATGGGATCTCGCTTGGATACCGCAGCACCAACGAGGTTCTCGAGACACCTCCGCTGCCATTGATCGAGCATCGGATCGCTTCCTCCTCGGAGCCGGCCGATCACGGACCGGCCACCCTCGTCGACAGGTACCGCTTCGAGCAATTCGTGGTTGGGAGCTCTAACCGGTTCGCGGCTGCGGCGGCCATGGCGGTGGCCGAACAACCCGGCACCATCTACAACCCGCTGTTCGTTTACGGCGACGCCGGTCTCGGCAAGACCCATCTCTTGCACGCCGTTGGGCACCTGGCGCTTCAGCTCTATCCCGAGATGGTGGTCCGGTACGTCACCTCAGAGAGGTTCCTCAACGACTTCATCGACTGCATCCGCCGCAAGCGAGTCGACGACTTCAAACACCGTTACCGGTCAACCGACGTGTTGTTACTCGACGACGTCCAGTTCTTCGAAGGCAAGGAGCAGATCCTCGAGGAGTTCTTTCACACCTTTAACGATCTCCTGATGTCCGGAAAACAGATGGTGATCAGTTCCGATCGCCACCCCCGCGGCCTACTGACCCTGGAAGCTCGTCTGCGAAGTCGATTCGAGTGGGGCCTCTTGACCGATATTCAGCCACCCGATGTCGAGACGCGCCTGGCCATCCTCAAGCGCAATGCAGAGTTCGCCCCTCTCGAGGTTCCCCATGACGTGTTGGAGTTCATCGCCGTAGCGGTCTCCGACAACATTCGCGAGTTGGAGGGGGCCCTTACCCGGGTAACCGCCTTCGCGGCTCTGACCCACCACAGGATCGACGTTGAGATGGCCCAGAGCGTGCTGGGTGATCTGGTTCCCGGTCTTCATGGCAAGAAACTCACAGCCCCCGAGATCATTCAGGCCACCGCCGAGTCCTTTGGGTTTTCGGTGGCTGACGTCCAGGGGCCCAGCCGCCGTCAGCCGCTGGTCTTGTGCCGGCAGGTAGCGATGTATCTGTGCCGGGAACTCACTGACCTATCCCTACCCAAGATCGGAGACAACTTCGGGAACCGCGATCACACCACGGTGATCCACTCGGTGGAGAAGGTCAAGAGAATCATCCGCAGCGATCGCTCGGTGTTCGAGAGGATTCACACCTTGTCCCACCACTTGAGGAAATCGTGACGGTTATCCCCGCGCCCCTGGACTGCTCCCGGGCAACGGTGGACAACGTCCGGATCGTCCACAACCCGGTGTGGACGCGTTTAACCAACTGAGATCAGGAGAATTAAGCAGTGTCCACATCTCCACAAGCCCTACTAATCCTTTTACTCTTGAGATAAGAAAACCAGTGACAGAAGAAGGGAACAAGATCTCGTGAGAATCCGGGCCGAGCGCGACGACCTGGCCGATCTCTTCAGCCGTGCCAACCGGGCGCTGGCAGCACGGACGGCGTTACCCGTTCTTCAGGGACTTCACTGTGAGGCCAGCGCAGGCCGGTTGCGTGTGACTGGTACCGACCTCGAGATCACGATCAGGACCTCGGGTGAGGTCGAGGTATTGGAAGAGGGGCGGGCGATGGTGCCAGGGCGCCTGTTGGGGGAGGCGGTCAGGAAGATGCCCCCCGGGGCGGTGACCATTGCCACCAACGACAGCGAAGCCGAGATCGAGGGCAAGGGTCCCCGCTTTTCTATCCGACTCCTCAACGTCGAGGACTTCCCTTCGCTCGATGACTCGCCGGTGGAAGGGGTGGAGGTCGATGGAGAGGAGTTGGCCGCTGGATTGGCCCAGGTGGTAGTCGCAGCTTCCTCCGATGCGGCTCGTCCCATCCTGACAGGGGTGCTGTTTGAGGCGGGGGAGCAGGGGCTGCGGGTGGTCGCTACCGACGGATATCGATTGGCGGTACGTGACATGCCCGGAATGGGGATGGTCGGACAGGGCCTGGTGCCCGCCCGCGGTTTGCGTGAACTCGCTCGTACGATCGGAGCGGCCAAGGTGACGGCCGGCCTCACCGCCCGCGAAGCCGTCTTCACTTCGGAGAAGGGAAGCCTGCGGTTGCGAATGATCGAAGGGACCTTCCCGAAATACCGGTCTCTATTACCCGAGAGTTACAGCACGCAGATCATCGTCGAGAAAGAGGCGATTCTCGATGCGCTTGGTCGGGTGGCGCTCGTGGCCGAGGATCACATCCCGGTACGCATGCGAATCGGGGAAGGGGGAGTGGAGGTCACCGTGACCCGCCAGGACGTCGGGGCCGAGGCGGAGCATCTGGCTGGCGAGTTCAGCGGCGAGGAAGAGGTCTTGATTGCCTTTAACCCGCGGTATCTCGCCGACGGGGTAGGGGCGGTGGCGGGCGACAAGATCCGCCTCCGGGTGATCGACGGCCTCAAACCGAGCGTGATCGATGGTGACGATGACGGCGGGTTCCTCTACCTGCTGATGCCCGTGAGGATCTAAGGCGTGAGACGTGAGACGTGAGACGTGAGAAAACGAAGTTGCTCGGTACTCACGCCCCACGCCCCACGTCTTACGCCTGATGTTCTCTTGGGTCACGCTCTCGCACTTTCGCTCGTACGCCGATCTCCGTTGGAGCCCCGATCCGGGTGTCAACATCCTGGTGGGAGACAACGGAGCGGGTAAGACGAACCTGCTTGAAGCGTTGACCTATCTGGTGACGTTGGGCTCCTTCCGGGGAGCACCCGACGAGGCCCTGGTCAACGAGGCAGAATCGTCGGCTGTCGTGAGAGGCGAAGTACTGCGAGGCGAGAGCAGTGCGCTCATCGAAGTTGAGATCAATCGCAAGGGGCGGCGTCGGGTGCGGCTCGATCACAAGACCCTCAGCCGGCGAGCCGAGCTCATGGGGGTGGTGCGAGTGGTGACATTCCTGCCCGAGGACCTCGACCTCATCAAAGGCAGCCCCGGGGGGCGACGGGAGATGATCGACGAAGTGGCAGTACAGCTATGGCCGGCGGCTGACCTCGATCAGTCCGAATACGAGCGGGCCCTTCGTCAGCGCAACTCTTTTCTGCGCGCAGGCAGTCGCGACGAAGCGACGCTTGAAGTGTGGGACTCACGTTTGGCGCAGGCGGCCGGACGGGTGATGGCACGGCGGGCCCGGGCGGTGCAGGAGCTCGCCTCGAGCCTGTCAGGCATCTACACCAGGGTGGCCGGCCACCCCTCAGCGGTCTCTATCCACTATGAGTCCGATTGGGGGGGAACCGCCGACCCCACCACGCCAGCAGCCGAATGGGCTGGCGCCCTCCTGGAAGCGTTGCAGCGTCGCCGACGCCCCGACTGGGAGCTTGGCATCACCGGCGCCGGTCCCCATCGCGACGACCTTCTCTTCACGATCGACGGCCATCCTTCACGGTTCCAGGCCAGCCAGGGCGAGCAGCGCACCCTCGCTCTGTCTGTGCGTTTGGCCACCCATGAGGCCGTGACGCGGCTCACCTCGTCCAATCCGGTGTTGATTCTTGACGATGTGTTCTCCGAACTCGATCCCCAGCGGGCCAGCCATCTCACCGCCGCTCTTCCTACCGCCCAGACAATGATCACCACCACTCATCCCGAGGAGATCCCGGTGCCCGGCAAGACGTGGCACGTCGATGCAGGTGTTATCCGATGAGCCAGCCCGAATCGATCGAGTCGCTGCTCGAATCGTTGCTCGGCCGCATGGGAGTACCACCACCATCGGTCTTCAACCAGGTGGCGCAGACCTGGCCGGAGCTGGCCGGAGAGCCATGGGCGACGCAATCCACCCCGCTCTACATACGCAAGAAGGAACTGGTCGTCGAGGCCTCTGGCGCGGCCCTGGTATCGATGCTGCGTTATGGGGTCGGAGACCTCATGCGACGTCTCGACGAGGCTTTGGGGGCAGGGCTCGTGGAGTCGGTGAGAGTGGTGCCTCCAGGGCGGTTCTGAGCCTTACTGAAAGCCGCCTTTTTCGTGTCGTGATAGGCAGTTTTGGGTGCCGCCCGAGGTATACTTACAAGCGTGTAGTGGCGGCACCGACCTGCCGCCACTTTCCACGAAAAAGCTGGATGCAGAAGGCTAGAAACCCACCCCGGAATACAGAGAAAATACCCATGGACCCAGCCCGCCGATGAACCGCTCGACTCAACCGTCTTCCAAGCGTCGCACCGCCCGTCCCGAGGCCGGGGGAACCACCTACGACGCCCGCGACATAACCGTCCTCGAGGGTCTCGAGGCAGTGCGCAAGCGACCCGGTATGTACATCGGATCGACCGGTCCCCGCGGACTTCATCACCTGGTCTGGGAAGTGGTCGACAACGCCGTCGACGAGGCCATGGCCGGCTTCGCGACTCGGGCCGAGGTCACGCTCTTGGCTGACGGTGGCGTGAGGGTCATCGACAACGGTCGCGGTATTCCTGTCGACTACCACCCCAAGACAAAACAGTCCGCCCTCACCACCGTTCTCGCCACTCTCCACGCCGGCGGCAAATTCGAACAAGGCGCCTACACGGTCTCGGGGGGGCTGCACGGCGTGGGTGTGTCGGTCGTCAACGCGCTGGCTGAGCGTCTCGACGCCGAGGTAAGGCGCGACGGTTACGTCTGGACTCAGAGCTTCGTGCGAGGCAAGCCTCTGCACAAGATCGACAGAGGCAAGCCCTGGAAGAAGAACACCGGTACCACGATCACCTTCTGGCCGGATACACAGATCTTCACCGAGACCACCGAATTCGAATTCGATGCGATTGCCGGGCGGTTGCGGGAGATGGGCTACCTCAACCGCGGCCTCGAGATCATCCTTGTCGATGAGCGCACAGATCCTCACCGTACCGAGACGTTCCTGTTCCGGGGTGGCCTGCTCGACTTCGTCAAACACCTCAACGCCAATCGCGAACCGATCCATCCGCACATCATCGAGATCGTCGACCGCGCCGAGGAGGCCGAGCTCGAGTTGGCCATGCAATGGACCGGCACCTACACCGAGTCCATCCTGTCGTTCGCGAACAACATCAACACCCACGAAGGCGGCACCCACGAAGAGGGGTTCCGCAAATCTCTCACCAACGCCATCAACGCTTTTGCCCGGAGCAAGGGTCTTCTCAAGGAGAAGGATGAAAACCTCACCGGTGAGGACATCCGAGAGGGCCTGACCGCTGTCCTATCGGTTCGGGTCCGCAACCCGCAGTTCGAGGGCCAGACCAAGACCAAGCTCGGCAACACCGAGATCCGTTCCTACGTGGAGAAGGCCCTCAACCGCTTTCTTCCCGAGTGGTTGGAGAGATACTCGACCGAGGGCCGCAAGATCGTCGACAAGTGCATCAACGCCGCCAAAGCACGGGAGGCAGCCCGCAAGGCGCGCGACCTGACCAGACGCAAGTCAGGCCTGGAGTCTGGCGGTCTGCCCGACAAGCTGGCCGATTGTTCGACTCGCAACCCCGACGAAGCGGAGATCTTCATCGTCGAAGGGAAGTCGGCCGCGGGGCCGGCCAAGCAGGGCCGCAATTCGCATACTCAGGCAGTCCTTCCTATCCGCGGGAAGATCCTCAACGTTGAGAAGGCCCGGCTGGCCAAGGCGCTGCAGAACACAGAGGTCTTGGATCTCATCACCGCCTTCGGAACCGGTATCGGCGACGAATTCGACATCGAAAAGGCCCGGTATCACAAGGTCATCCTTCTGGCTGATGCCGACGTCGACGGGTCCCACATCCGCACCCTTCTTCTCACCCTGCTGTTCCGGCATATGCGAGGGTTGATCGAGGCTGGCTACGTCTACCTCGCTCAACCTCCGTTATATCGAGTAAAGGTCGGGGCCAAGGTCCATTATCTGAAGGATGCCGCCGCCCTCGAGGTCTTCCGTAAGGAGCATCCGAAGGTGAGAGCCACCCGCTTCAAGGGTCTCAGCGAAATGGATGCTGAGGAGCTGCGGGTGACCACCATGGACCCTGAGACCCGGACCCTGCTGCGGGTCGAGCTGGAGGATGCACTCAGAGCCGAGGAGATCTTCTCGACCCTCATGGGTGATGACGTGGCCGATCGCAAGGCCTTCATTCAGCAAAGCGCCAAAGACACTCGCTTTTTGGACATTTGAGAGCTCATGGCAGAGAAAACACCACCCCCTGGGGATGAGGGCTTGAGCCCCATCGGAACAATCGACATCAACGCCGAGATGGAACAGTCATTCGTTGACTACGCCATGTCGGTCATAGTTTCCCGGGCCCTGCCCGATGTGCGTGACGGGCTGAAGCCGGTTCAGCGTCGAATCATCTATTCGATGTTCGAGAACAACATTGGCCCCACCACTCCCCACCGCAAATGCGCCAAGGTCGTCGGAGAGGTGATGGGCAACTACCACCCCCATGGCGACACGGCTATCTACGACGCGCTGGTGAGGATGGGCCAGGACTTCTCTTTACGCCATCTTCTCATCGATCCCCAGGGCAACTTCGGGACGATCGACGATCCACCCGGAGCTTCCCGTTACACCGAGTGCCGGCTCACCCATCTCTCTATGCGTCTGTTGGAAGGGATCCGAGAGAA